>Ga0214544_1001340_pt1 | contig 50677 bp, 56 predicted proteins | sample CNSS3metaG_FD_160074 | JGI IMG/M metagenome (GOLD analysis project Ga0214544, IMG submission 160074) | Root nodule microbial communities from cowpea collected in UCLA plant growth center, Los Angeles, California, USA - CNSS3 | ecosystem: Host-associated > Plants > Roots > Nodule | place: USA...
CTATATATATATATATCTATATATATACATATATATACATATATATACATATATATAGATATATATATATGTATATATATATATATCTATATATATATATAGATATATATATATATATATATCTATATATATATATATATATATATATATATATATATATATATTTATATATATACATATATATTTATATATATATAAGTATATGTATTAAACATATTTATTGTGTTTAATATATGTATATGTATTTATATGATTATTTTGTTAAGCTCGCCCATCTGCTTGTGGTTGGCGTTGATCGTGTACGCGGTACACGTAAGTAGATGATGTTGTTGTAGGTGGTTCTGGTGAGGCTTAGCTACGGAGCGGGGATAGCATGGGATGCTTTTATATTTTATGGTTTTGAAATAAATTGTAAAATCTTTATGACATGTTTTATATTATTTCCAGTTTTGTAATTTATGGATTTCGGATTATTTATTTATCTAATAAAGTTTTAAATTTCTTGCGATTTTGGGAAATGATGTTTTATTAAATAATGAGTATTTAGTATTTTCTTTATTTTATTATTTAAATCCGTAATTTCTTGACGGGATGTTACATCCGACTCTGTGCCTCACCAAATCCACCTACAACATCATATGCTCTCGTGTATCACGTACACGATCATCGCCAAACATAAGCAGATAAGGTGAGGTAATATCAAACAATCATATATATAAGAGATTTATATATCAATATAAATATACCAAAGGAATTCCATCTTGTGATTTCATGCCACATGGCCACCACCATGTTATCCGTATTATACATCTCTTAATGAGTACCTCAAGGTGTCTTGCTGCCACACCTACCAGCCACAACTGGTAGAGCACGTGTAGGAAACCATGCTATGAACCATACTCTGTAACACTAGGTGGAGTTCCCAATATGAATAACATTCGTAATGTCCCAAGACTACCAAACTCGTCAGCTTAATACTGAGGAGGGCAATCTAATTGGACCATCCGTACACGCCACAATGTGCACAATCACATTGGCAACACTCGCCAACCCGAGCCACAACTCAAGAGTTCCTCATGTTCATCCGCCATCCCGAGCCACAACTCAAGAGATGACATTCCGAGCCACAATTCAAGGAATGCCACGTGCTTAACCCCTATCCCGAGCTACAATTCAAGGGATACGTTCTGAGCCACAGCTCAAGGAACACTAGCAAGCCGACTTTGAAGTATCACCAAAGCCTTGTAGACCACACATATCCAAAACAAACAAAGCACCTTTGTTTTGCTGTATCGCCTGACACTACATACGAGCCGCCAGGCGCACCATGCTTCCAGACCACCTGGCAGGGGATACATGCCGCCAGGTGCTAAGTGCCTCGAACCCACTAACTCGGTAAACATCGCCTGGCGGGACCACCCTCACCGCTAGGCGCACGCTTTCCACGAGCCCACTATTTTGGCAGCTATCGCGTGACGACTCTCGTTCTGCCACCAAGCGTTACACCAGTATAACGTCAAGTACGGGTTTAGGTACTCCAGATTTGATGGCACACTCGCCATAGGCACCAAGCACTGTAGTGAACCAGATTAACTAATTCCACACCCACCGAATTCACTTGTCGCCAATTTTCTTGTTACCATTTATATTCATGACCCTAAGATTTCCAATAATGAAACTTGTTTAACCTTCCCTATTTGCTAAGTCACAATATGCCACTGTTAATTTCATGCCCTTATACTCTACTGTTTACCCAATCATTAATTGAGTCTCCATCAAATTTCATATGACATAACAATCATACTTAACCATATTTATACCATTCTTCAAACTTGGCAAATCCAATTAACTTACAATCCCACATTTGCTCTAGCAACATCTTATTATGACTAATACCATAGCGGTTTATACAACACTTATTTCCCACTCGAACTGCAGCTCCTACTGTATTACAATGACATTCTCTTCCACTTCAATCATAGAATTCAAACCTATAACTCCTCCATATCATCATCAATGCTTCGATCCAATTATTATTTCTAACTCCATAGGTAGCACGAACCTGATTCCCCAAAAGTCGAGAACCATCAGTAACACCCGCAACCACGTAAATCCAAACCTGTGTGATGGCGCCTGGTGGTAAGCCCCGTGCCGCTAGGCGGTGCATGCAGTTCTGGGCAAATTCCCAGAATTTCTGCACTTTCACTACCCTCCTACATCTTTCTAGATACTTCCCTCGGACTATCTTCACTATTTCATATGTGATCATGATCATCGTGGCCTCAATATTCAAACTTAACTATATCTTCACTCAAATCATAAAACCCCCCAATCTACCAACCCTAAAATTTGTTCATATCAAATTTTATCCAATTCACTTCCAATCTCAAGAGAATTCAACTATTTTAGCCTCCAATAGCCAACAATTGAACAACTCACTCATTTCCCGATTGAAATCAGCCCTGAACTAAACAAAAAATATAAGAATTGAGACATACAGCTCGCGTCGCCTGGCATGATGTTTCATGTGGTAGAGTTAGAGACGTGCTACTTTATTTAGTGGCAATAACATCTTTGTCTTTAAGTCCACGTGGTAGAGCAATTGGCAACAACCATTTGGGGTCAAATGGTGGCATTGGAAACTGGCAGCATGGGCAGACTCAAATTGCTGCAACTACCTCACTCGGGGCCTTTATTGCCTATGGTGTAGAAAGGGTGAGCTAGGTTGTCCAATAAAGCACATCACGTGGTTGTGTTCTTTTAGAACTTGTAGTGGCAGCCCCACATTTCCACGCTGAAGTGGCAATCTTGTTATGGCAGTAATAATTTTTGTGGCCTATGGATGCAGCGAAGCGATGCTTTTGTTGAAGTTTAGGTCAAGCCACTTGTTGTCTTCAGTGTTTATAGCAGCCAAATACATGAAGTATCAAGCGGTGCAGTTTTTGTATTTCTGATTGAGTGGTGACTTTTCTTTTGGTGCAGTGTGGAACCTTTAATGATCATACTAGACTATCATTTCATCATATCTTTATTGCACTTGGCCACTACTACGATAGTGCTTGGAAGCATCACATAACGTCCCTTTGGCTGAATTTTTGGAGCAATTAGTGTAGTATTGTGAAGCTTGCGGTGTAATGCTTTAGTGAATCATTTGGCTGAATTTTTTGTGCAATTAGTTTAGTTGTTTTAAGCAAATAGTTGTGGCAAATTGAATGTGTGGTGTACAATAGTTAGAACATTGCAACCGCTGATTTTGGGTCCATTCGATGCAGTTGAAATTCGACTGCAAGATTTAAAGGATGCATCTGTCACATTCACGTTGATGTGACCCCAATAAGGCTTATAGCATTAGGCCAACGCATATGCCCATTCCTTTTAATTTCTTTTATTTTAATTAAATAAAGGTTAATTCTAATTAGTCTTGTTTTGGTAATTGTAGTCATTTTCCAAGCTTCCAATTGATATTGGGCCTGCGACCCAATTCTCCTCCACACCTCCATGCTAGCAGCAGCGACAATTAGGCTTGCATATAGCAGCCCAATTGCATCAAGCGGAGTCTCCAATTTACTATTGCATCCAACATTATGGATTCCGTGTCTGTGGCCAATAGTGATTTAAGGCATCATGTGCCTCTTTAGGAATTCTTACATTCTTTTGTACAAATTTGTTTGGATAAAAGTGTTTCAAAAAAAAAAAATTGTTCGCAACATGAGTTTTTTTTCTTCTAGCTGTATGCATGTAGATAGGCATAGTAGTGTGCATTTAGGTAGGCATAATCGTAGTAATGAGTTGCATCATACCATTCATAGTGACATTCCATTCTTTGGGGAAGATATAGGACCAATATCATTTAGAGATTAGATGTGGGATATTGAGAAATTGGTGAAACCAATGTTTACTAAGTATAGTCAAATAGACATTCTTAGGCATGTTACTTCTATGTTTGTAGAACGTGCATTTGATTGGTGGGAAGAGGGGCAATATAGAGTGAAAAAGGGGAGAAAATCATGCATCAATACATTTTAAGAATTAAAAACATGCATGTGAAAATATTTCATTCCCTTTTCATTTAGGATCACAAAAGAGCAACAAGCTAGGAAAGAAGACTTCATTGAAATTGGGGATGCATTCATCCAAAACATTGCTAAGTTTTCTAGACTAGAAAATGATTATAAGCACAATTTGGACTTGCTCTTGAGTGAACAAAGAAAGAGAGAAAAATATAAGAGAGAGCAAGCAAAACTTGAAAAGCTTCGCGAGTATGAAAAGAAGAGAGAAAAAGAACAGTTTGAGAAGCTTTGTGCTCAAAGAGAACAAGAGGAACAAGAGATAAAAGAGAGGAAGAAACGAGATGTGGAAGAAAAGGCTAGAGAGGAGAGTCTAAGAAAAGCCAATGAAGCGAATGAGAGAAAATAATTAGAGGAAAGAGAGAACATAAGACAAGAAAGTGAGCTAATACAATATCAAGTGGTAGAGTTAAAGCTCATTTCAAAAGCAAAAAGGGAACTCATTGTTAAGGATTTGGTGTTCCATCCTTCACCAATCCCTTCCATTAAGTTCCAATTTTCAAAGGGAGTTCTTCCATCTTTAAACTCTATTCACTTTATCATTAAATCTTTCAAGTTGTTTTTCTCTCTAACATTTTGTTCCCCATCTCATTCCCTTATTTCATCCTCCTCCACATTTTGTGCAAACACACACTTTGACTCTAAAATTCTTTTCAAATATCATCTTCGTTAAAGTGTATGCCATTGTTTTTATGAAGTGGGCCTAATACCAACTTTTTCAAAATTTATAAGCTCACTTTCACAGATTTTCCAATCAATTTTACTGCATGGTCATTATAATTTTAATGCTATTTTGTTTGATGATTATTGCAGATTTATTTTTGATCCTGGTGGAACCATAATTGGTTGATGTGAGCTTTATCAACCCTCTTGATCTGAGGACAGATCCTCTTCAAGAGGGAGGGGATGATGTGACCCCAATAAGGCTTATAGCATTAGGCCAACTCCTAGGCCCATTCCTTTTAATCTCTTTTATTTTAATTAAATAAAGGTTGATTCTAATTAGTCTTGTTTTGTTAATTGTAGTCATTTTCCAAGCTGCTAATTAATATTGGGCCTGCGACCCAATTCTCCTCCACACCTCCACGCTAGCAGCAGCGACAATTGGGCATGCATATAGCAGCCCAATTGCATCAAGCGGAGTCTCCAATTTGCTGTTGCAGCCAACATTATGGATTCTGTCTGTTGCCAATAGTGATTTAAGGCATCATGCGCCCTTCTCTTTTATTGGGCCTGCGCTGAAACTACTTCCAGCACCACAATCCTACTGCAGCCAACACCACGACACGAGCCCAATTCTACCACTTCTTTGCATGACCAACCAAACACGGAACAAGCAACTCTTCTCTCTTCACATTTCACTCTGCCAGCCAAACATCACGCAAACCTTCACAACGGCTAGGGTTATTTCACGCTGCTGAGATTCACTCAACCTTTTCGTGGCCTCCTTCATGCGTTTCTTCTTCCTTTAGATTACGTTTCCATTCACGGCCTTCCATATGTTAACGTTAGGGTTTCACATTTCTTCCCTAACCTTTAGCCATTAGGAAACATTGTTAGATGGCTTTAATCTCTGATTTTCTCGGTTGCCTTTCCATCTATAAAAGGCAAGCCATCGTTTGTAATCTTCAGCTTTGATGAATGTTAGTTTGGTTGAGAATACTCCCACCGTTCATCTTAGCTCACCTTTCCCTTTTAGATGAGGATTTCTCCTCCTAGGGTTCCAAATATAGTGTGTGTGAGTTCAGTGTGAGAACGAGAGCGAATCAAACCATTTGAGAGTCTTTCGTTGTAATTCTTGTCGTTTCCACCGAATAAACGACTGTCGGAGGCCATTCCAACAATTTGCCGTCGATTGGAGCCACATTCCGCTGATTAACGGTGCCGATGGCCTCATCACACGTTAAATTTGATTTGGCTATTTTTGATGCGTTACAATTCTGAGAAGAGCAGCTACCACATGATCCATCTATAGTTGGTCCGATCCAAAATATCAAGTGGAGTTTGGATTTGAAGCTGTAGATGCATGGTCCATTCCATTTATTGGTTCAGGGGACAATATTTTTTTTGTTTGGGTCTATTTAATTCATTTGCCAACGACAAGATTGTGATGTCATGAAACTACCAAAGTGCAATAGCCTCTTTGGTGGACCACCTGAATTTATGCCCTCCCTACAGCGTTGCCAAGTATAGGCTGATCCAAAACTAGCCCCTGCAGCCACATGTTCATCACCGCAACTTGCTTAGGCCATTTGGTGCAAAAAATTTTGAAATGTGTTGGTGCAAGAATTTTTTACCAAAGTCGTGATTTTAGTGCATTTTGGTAGCTTTGAGAGTTTGATCAAACAAAAACCAGTTTCAAGCATTGGCAGAAAGCATTTCTAGTTTCCTTTGGCACGTTGTAGTCCATGTGCTTGGTGCTTGCTCAGTGGTAGCCTTTATCTTTAATCCATTTGGTGATGAATTGGCAGTGGTGTTGTAGCAGTCTAATCCATTCGGTGGCAGCCTTTCTAGGTAATTTGGTGTAGTTGGAATTTTTGGCAAGGGACAACATCTGTCATTGAGACTTGATGCTTCATGCGTTGTAGCAACAGTGCTAATCCATCCTAAGCTTGGTGCACGTAACAACTATAACTTTTGGTAAATTTAACTCTTTCGGTGGTAACTTTGGATGCTCCTTAACATTCGGTGGCTGCATTTGGTCCCGATAGCGTTTTCATGTTCCATTTCTAGTGCACTCTCACATTTTGGTTTGCCTAGTCTTGCCATTTAGAGTCATTATTTGTTCACCTTTGCTTTGCTTGTGTCTTTTATCTATCATATTCCTTTGAGTTTGCTTTTCTTTTGTTTATTGTGTTGTGGGATAATGTGCTTTGAGCTAAATTGTTGGAAGTATTGTTTGTGGGAATTTGAATAGATCATCATAGTTTAGCTTGAGCACTTTGTTTCACATTTCCACGAGTAATTCTAAATACATTATTTAGATTACTCTTGTCTTTTAAAGTGTTTTTCTCGTTGTCAGGCTCTTAGTTTGTCACATATTCACTCTCTTTGGTTTAACCCTTTCTTGCTTTTGGTGCTTTTTAGTTTGTCTTTAAATTTCCTTGGTTTTGTCTTGGAGTTTGCCTTTCCTTGGCCTCATGAGTTGAGCTTAGATCCGTTACATCTTTCATTTTGATGTTCAATTTTGATGGATTGATTGGAGATTCTTTGAAGAACTGAACAGAAACTTGAAAGCGAGTGAATACACTTAAAGAGTGAAACACGAGTGAATTGAGTGTAAACACGCAAGGAGTGGTGAGACCCATTTGATAATTTTATCCACATTACTTGTGCTAACCACTTACTGTGTTTTGTGTTAGTTCTTGTTTCCTCTCTTTCATTGTAGGAATTAGTAATTTTGAGCACTCCACAATGTTCCATACAAGTTCGACCTTGATAGATGATATCAACTTCATTGTGTCCAGAATCATCTGACTGAATAGCAAACTTGGGGAACTTAGAAGGGAGCACAAACATGATAAAAGATCATTGTCGAGCAACAAAACAAGTGCAATTAGGTACACCAAGTGTGAAGGATATGGACATGGAAATTATCAATGTCCTAACTGGAACGCAAAATACATGACTCTTCAGGAAATCCATGGTTACATTGTATACTTTAAAGAGGTGAAGAGGAGTGTTAGGCAAAAGCTCGAAGTCAAACGAGAGCAATAAGCAAAAAGGGAGCGTGAAGAGGTGAGAGTACAAATACAACGATTTGAGATCTTGGAAATAGCAAGACAAGTGGAAAATTTGGAGAGGGAACAAAGGAAGAAAGTGCTAATAGAAATAAAAGAGAACGAGCTAAGAGAAAAAAAGAAGAAAGAGCGACAAGAGAAGGAAGAAGAAGAACGAAGAGAGATGCAAGAGAAATAGTCTTTCTTAACACCCGTTACATATATGGTTGATACAGAATCCTTATAGAGGGATTGTAATATTCTAAATTGTCTTAATGTCTCTTTGTCTTAATGCCTATGGAAGACTTATGCATTAAGGAGCAATGACATAAGCAATGGGGTGAAGAAAAGATGATCGAAAAGGCAAAAACAACATGGGAAAAACATGAACCTGTCTTTAATCATTTGCTTGTGTGTTTGTCCTATCATGAAAATCCTAAGGGATTTCAGGGACACTCTTTTCTTGTTCTGATTACTATGGGTTGTTTTCCTTTTTGTTTCACTGTGGATAGTATAGTTGTGTTGAAACTCTTTGATATGTTATGCATGTTTATCTTTGATCCTGGAGGACAATCTCCAAGCACCTTGATAATAAGAAATTGGCCTCTTCCATGATTCCAATATAATTTTTTGATAGCATTTTGATTCTGTCTTTAGACTACTTTGGGTTTGTCCACTTTCAGCACTTATGTTTGTGTGTTTGGTTGTAGGTGATAAATCGCTAAAATTCGAGGTGAAATTTTCTCCAACCCGGAGGCAATGATGGAGATGTGGTTTGGGATAGTCATAGAGATTTCAGAGCAGGCAATGGAATCATGCCCAAGACCTTCAAAGAGATCTCGGATTAGCTTCAGATTGTAGAATAGGAACTCTTTTATAATTTTTGTAATGTTTTTGTTTGGGCTTTATTTGACCTTTAGTTGTGTTGGGCCTTTTGGTGCTTCGGCCCATAGTATATAAGCCCTTGTGAGACACATTTGTATTGAGATTTGAGTTTTATGAAACAATGAGTTTTCTCTCAAGTCTCGAGGTTCTCCTCAGAACCACTGATCCTTATCTTTGAATCTCCGATTCAATGTGGTGGATCTTCTCACTTATATTGGAATCTCTTCCAAGTGGTGTGGTTTCCTCCCGTTCTGCAAAACCACCAATCGACGTCCTCCATTTTCTCACATTTTTGTTCTAGGGTTTATACCTTCCTTCGAGACGAATTTCACCTCTAAATTCGAGATGATCCTTCATCACATTTTATAATAAGTTTTTATGATGTTTTTCTTTCTTATGGATTTGTAATAAGGAGGATTCAGTGTATCAGAACTTCATCGATATAAATTTTAAATTTTTCTATGCTTGTGAACTTTATATATTACTTTAATTCCAAAAAAATTATATGATATTTGCTTTATCCAGTAATATCCACCTAGGGTGTTACAAATCTCATTTGCCCCAACAATATTCCTTCTCCTCCTATTTGCCACAGCCTGAGCACGCCACATTTTTAGTTGTTCACACCAAAGAGCTCCCGTTAAGACTAACACAAATAAAAAAATTAATAATCAATAACAATAGAATAGTCTTGCAAGCAAAAGCCGATAAGCTCACTCCAGAAAGACCCAAAAAATCTTTTGAAAGCAAAGTTTTGATACAAAATGTAACATCCCTGTTGAATATTATGAATTTAAATAATAAAATAAAGAAATAAGAATAAAACCTCATTTATGATAGCTTTAATTCCCAAAAATACAGGAAAATTTAAACGTTTATTACATAGAAAAAATATCCAAAATCCACAATTTATAAAACTCAAATATCATGTGAAAAACGGGTAACATAAAGTTTTACAAAATCCATAAAAGAAAAAATAATAATAAAGCTCCACAAAGCTTTTCCCAGCTAGCCCGTCTCTGATGCTAAGCCTCACCAGAACCACCTGCAACATCATATGCTTCCGTCTAACGTATTCCATGATCATCGCAAATCACAAGCAAATAGGGTGAGCTAACAGATAAAAATAGAATAATTCATCACAATATATAACATAAACTCATCAAAGGAACTTTATCCTTTGATTCAATACCTCAAGATGCCTTGTTGTCACACCTATACGCCACAACTTGTAGAACACGCGCGGGAAACCTGCTACTGACCACACTCCGTAACGCCAGGTGGAGTTCCCAATCGAAGAATAGTTCATAATGTCCCAAGACTACCAAACTCGTTGGCTAATGTCCCAATATAATGTCCCAATCTATACGAGCCACAACTCACACACTCACACCGGCAACACTGGCCAATCTGAGCCACAACTTAAGGATTCCTCGTGTTCATCCGTCATCCCAAGCCACAACTCAAGAGATGTCATTCCGAGTCACAACTCAAGGAATGCCACATGTTTTCCCTCTATCTTTAGCCATAACTCAAGGGATATCGTTCAGAGCCACAACTCAAGGAACACTCCAGCAAGTCGATCTTTAAGGTATCACCAAAGCATTGTACACCACGTACAAGCAAAGCATACAACAGTCTTGCCTCTGCATTATCGCCTGACGCTACTTTAGAGTCGCCAAGTGAAATTTTGTTCCAGACCGCCTAGCAGATGCCACAACCTGCCAAGCGACACGTGCTTGTGAAGCTCTAATCCTGCAGCTATCGCCTAGCAGAACGAACCACGTTGCCAAGCGTCACGCGCCCAAATATCCCACGTATTTTGTAATTATTGCCTAGCGAGACAAACACCACCGTTAGGAGCTACACCAGTACTTGTGCAAATACTAGTTTTCAGACAATGCTGAATGAATCCCAAGGCAACTAATCCATTTCCATTCCCATCCAGATTTCCTCCAACATCCCTAGCTACCTTGAATCACAAACCAATTCATCATACTTCATCTTATATACATTAATTCGCTAGTTATATAGACCTAAGCATGTACTCTCAAGTAGTTACAATTTTGTTAACTTATGGAAAAGCTAGGTACCCCCAACGAAACTCTTAGAGTTTCTATCATAGCACATCGTGGTCCTATTTTTCTTTCATGCCTATTGGTACTTACCCCATGTGCACCCTTTCACTCTTGTAGTTAACCCTGAGTCAATTAGACTCAAACCAAATTTGACTCTGCTACCATCCATGCATATTACTCAACCATTCACTATCAATGCCAAATCCCCACTATGACACACCTCCAATATTGTCCCCTTATTTTATTTCCTTTTCGTATAAACTACAGTACCCATTTATAGAACTCCAACCCTACGAACCTCAACCCATGAAAACCCCACTGTAGCCACTGTCGCATCGGCGCCTAGTGCAATCTAGGAGCCGTCAGGCGATGTATTACTTTTTGGACAAATTTCCAGATTGGTACTGCACCAATATGAAACCCAATTTTCAACACTCCATACCATCCTATTAATTTCCCTCACCACCACTCTTTAACGTGCTCAATTCCACTTTCCATTAATTACAATTCAATCGCAACGAAATTTATCTTCAACTACAGTCCAAATCATACCATACTCCTTAAATAACGAATTTATCTTATTACCTCAATCCACATCACATTTCAATGATTTCAATGTTCAATGCTAATCAACAAATAATTTTCCCTTTTTCCCTTGATCAAATAACCCAAAAATCACAGAACCTATAAAACGTGCCAAAAGTCCCATGAGTCGCATGGTGGGTGTTCATCACCACCTAGCGGTTCATCCCCAAAAGCCCAGAAAACGCATAAATGTATGAGTCGCCTGACGAGCGCTTCAACACCGCTAGGGAGTTTTTGGAAATTTCTAGAATCCAACACAGTCCAGAGAAAACACAGAAAAATAATCCATACATCTCATACAATTCACAATTACGAATATAAAATCAAATACAACAATTAAACAGCTCCCTTGACTTGGATTATGTGCTTCCAATTGAAATTCTTATAACCTTTGTGATAGAAAAAACCCACTCTGGATTGATGACTAACAATCCTTTTCCTCTCCTTACTTCCACTCCTATACTCACTTTACACTCTACTTTTAAGTGTCTTAATGGCTAAACCGAAAATACCATTAGAAGGTGTTTAATAGTTAATCAATGGCCATTCAAGAAGGTTTTTCGAGCCCTTTCAAGCTACCCTTTAGACGGCTAGGGTTCTCTGATCTTTCCCATTCATGCCAAAACGAAATTTGGCAAAAAAAGAAGTTATTTTGCGTAGGCTAAGGTTTGAACACACACCCATCCAATCTCAAAGCAAGTGCACAACTAATTCAACCAAGTCATGTTTCGTGATAATCCTTATAAATCTAGGATTATATTATGATCAAACATTTTATTATTATTAAAATAATAATCAATTAAATAACACACAAATGACATACACAAGACTTGAAACCAAGTCCTCTCAACATTATCAAGTACTCTCAACCACTTGAGGTAGTACTTTTCCACATCATAAAAGTCAGCATTAAATGCCATAAAGGCTCCCACTACCCGTATTTATTTATTAATTAATTATTTAATTAATTAAATTTTTCAGGTCCTACATATTACGCTCAATGATTAGCTCGATCCTCGTCATGGAGGAGAGCAAGAAGCAATATCCGGTTAACGTCACAAGTTGAGCTCTTCAACCTATAGAAGAGTGGCACCAAACCATAGAGAAGTTCATCATGGCTATGGTCTTCTTGGTCTAACCAGTACGACATTACTTCCGTAGCTTCAATATTTGTGTTCGCACAAATTATCCAATCTAACAAATCCTACAAATGCCTGAACTTGCACGACGCATGACAACATGGTCAGTAGAACTCTTCGGGTTCAAGCTAACCTATAAAAATAAGGGATCAATGAAGTAATAGTTCCTAGCAGATTTCCTTACTGAGCTCCCAACAAAAAGGAAATAACTCACATGGTGGTCTCTTAGTGTCGATGAGTCCTCTAAGAAAGGAAGTGGCTACGAGTAGCTTATGAGCTAGGAATAAAAAGGTTGCACTGCTACATCAACCCTCATCTCGTTACAAACAAAGTAAAAGGAAGTTAGCAGATTAAGGAGCGCTCTTTACAAAAATACTTCCAGATGGTAAAAAAACCTTTCAGAACAATTCAACGAGTTTGAAATCAGGCATGTTCCAAGAGAAGAAAATGAAAGGGTCAATGTGTTGTCCAAACTGGCCAGAACAAAGAAACTATACCAACATAGAACCCTCATCCAGTAGACTCTATCAAGCCAAAGCTGGAATTATGAGCACGTACTTGAGATTTCAACTTCCTCGCAAGGCTAGATAACCCCAATCTTAAGTTATCTGACTACTAATGTACTCCCCGATGACCTAACGGAAGCAAAGTACGTACGACGACAAGCAACATTCTATACTATATAGAATGGGGAACTCTTCAGAAGAGGGTTTGTCACACCTCTACTAAAGTGTTTGGATTAAGAATATGACCAATACGTGTTTGCCGAGATGCATCACAACATATGTAACATGCACTCTAAAGCCCAATGCATGGCCGCGCGAGTACTAAGAGGCATGTAGTACTGCCCTACGTTGAGAAAAGACACCCATGAATACACCATGAAATGCAAAGAGTGTTAAAAATTTGGCCCACTACATCAAATTCCCCGTGAAACATACCATAAACACTCCATGGCCTTTCACTACATAGAGAATTTCCCCGTGAAACATACCATAAACACTCCATGGCCTTTCACTACATAGAGAATGGACAAACTTCGTCCCTTCCCACTAGCAAAGGGACAAGTCAAGTTTCTCATCGTGGTTGTAGACTATTTCACTAAATGGATAAAGGCTGAACCACTAGCCACCATCTTGACCCAACAAGTTTAAAAGTTTTGCTGGAAGAACGTTATATGTTGGCATAGGCTAGTACACTAACATATAAACATAAAAGCATCATAACCAAAATATGCATGAATCATAATATAACCAGTCACCCAAATTTTACTTAGTCACCATGTCTCACAACATCATACAATTACACTGCAAAAATACAAACATTAATGATATCAGCATTATGAGCCAATTTGTAACTCTCGGATGCAGCTTACCAATAACTTCCCATTACTCTTCAAGCGAGCCCCGAAAAGTATACACCTTTCCATCGCTCTTCTCGAGAGCTCCGACAAAGTATACAACTTCCCATTACTCTTACTGAGAGCCCCGACGAAGTAAACAACTTTCCATTACTCTTCTCGAGAGTCATGACAATTTCCCATTACTCTTATTGAAAGCCCTTGCAAAGTATACATGTGTCACTTCCCATTACTCCTCTTGGAAGCCCCAACGAAGTATACCTTCAGTGCAACTATACGAAGTTACCCTTCACCTCCTTTCGCTGAGTCACCACATACATTCACAATTCCAAACAATCCATATTTTTATGTCAACACAATCATACTAAATAACCTCAACTCCACAATTTAGACTCAAAAATAATACATCACATATAAACAAGAAAACAAGAATACGAGAATACAAGAATGTAAGCTCTCCCTACCTCTTTCTATTCATTTTTTCCTTCTTCGTCTTTGAAACTGAACCTTTAACCTTCTTCCTATGTTTTAATCTCACTCTTACTTTTCCTTCAAAAATATGCAAGTCACATTCTTTCTCACCCAAGTGTAACACCCACTTTTCTCACCCAAGTGTAACACCCACTCTTACATTCTTTCCCACCCAAGTCACATTCTTTCTCACCCAAGATACTCTTAAATGATTTTAGGTGATATTTTTAATAACCATAAAATGATAGATAATCTCTTTAAATCTATCGTATATATCGAAAATCACACATAATAAATCTGATATCTTTTTAATAAATTTGTTTAAGAAATAACCCTTATACATAACTTGTTTATATTATAGTAACTACTTTATATATTATGTAACAAACTTATATTATAAGAACCACTTTATATATCTTTTAAATAAAATAAATCTCTTAAATAATTAGTTAACAATAAATCTTTTTAAATAAAGAAAAATAATAAGCCACCTTGAATATATATATATATATATATATATATATATATATATATATATATATATATATATATATATATATATATATATTTCTTAATAATTATAAATTTTTAGTGTGTCAGAAAACTCCTTTTCGACTAGCGTATGACATTGATGCCATGATACCATTATAGCTTAGTGAAACTTCCTAGCCCTGACAACACTTTGACGAAATGCACAACGAGGACAACCTCCAAGCAGAGCTAGACCTTATACATGAGGTTCGAGAAGAAGCCTGTGTAAGAGAAGCGGTAGCCAAACAAAGAGCGCATGACGCTATAAAAACTGAGTTCGAGAAAGATCATTTTGCAAAAAGAAGATCTGGTATGGAGAATGCTCGATAATGCCCGTAACGACAAAACTGAAGGCAAACACACCCCAACTAGGAAGGACCATATCGCATAGTCGACTCTTTCTAGAATGGTGCCTACAAACTAAAGGAGCTCAAAAGAAAACTTGTCCAAGAACGTGGAGTGTCTCACATTTAAATATGTATCACAGTTAAACATTTGAGAATGTGTCTACTCTTTTTCCTATGCCCAAATTTTGTTCCTAAGTTAGGTTTTATGGGGCAAGGCTTTAACATAGCACTCTTTACTTTATAATAAAAATGCTCTTTTCAATTCTTATTTGTGTCTTTTATTTTAAAAGCCCTTTATACAAGGCATCGAGTTACTTAGACAAGTAACATTAATTAAAAGCCCTCTAGACGAGACATTGAGTTACTTAGACAAGTAACATTAATTAAAAGCCCTTTAGATGAGGTGCTAAGTTACTTAGGCAAGTGACACTAATTAAAAACCCTATGGACAAGGCATCGAGTTACTTAGACAGTAATTGAAAACCCTCTAGATGAGGCAGCGAATTACTTAGACAACAACATTAAAAGCCCTCTCAATAAGGCATTAAAGTTACTTAAATGAAGAACAATGGTTATTCAAACAAAGCATAAAAGTAAGCTACAACCGTGCAAGGTATGAATAAAGCCACACACACAAGCATCAATTACAAAAGGTTTAAGAGTTTATTATCACAAGATTTATCCAATAGAAAATATAGTTAAAAGTTGCTTATCACAAAAGTCATCACAAAGATCCCAAAAAAAAAGAAATACAAAGTCCTATATAAAGAAGGTCAACTAGCTTGATCAACGATCTCAACTACCAACCCCTAGCTCGAGCATCAACCTGCTGCTTACTTTAATATCACCCTTGGGAATATCCTTCGCGTCAACAACAAGGGCAACATCCACCACATATTTACCCACGACCAACTGGCCTAGGTCCAAATCAAGTTAGAAATGAGTGTTTTCCTCTTGGCTTTCTCGAACCCTACTTGTATAGATCAACCATGTTATCCCTCTCAATTTTCACTTCGTCCAACTAAAGAATTTTTAGGTTCTCCTCAGCTCCCTTCACTTGAGTAACCTTTGTCCCCAAATTTGCAAGCTTGTCATCCTTTTTTCACAAGGCTCATCTCACTCTCACCTAAACAAGCAAGGAACCCAAGCCAATCTTTCTCGACTTCCACTAACTTGGGCATCCATTGGCTCCTCCTAGCCATGTAACCTTTACAAAAATGCACGATAGCCATGCACCAACCATCATGACCTTGCTCAAATCCATGCAACTGTCAACACTTTACTGACCATCGGGCACCGAGTTAAACTTTTCAGGAAAGGTACAGTATAAGCGAAACCTCGACGTTCTATTGTCAGGAAGCAAGAAGTATTTGAGTTCACCCTCAAGAGAAAAGCTTTTTAGAATAATTTAGATTTAAATTTCTTAAAGGACAGAGTATAAATGACGAATAAGGAGTTGTATTGAGCATCATTCAGAGATACCTAGTTGACCTTGGCTGCATTCTTCATTTGATCAAAAAAACATAAACATATGAGGATTAGGGGTTAGACCGAGCTGACTACATACAATCCCAAAAGACTTTACAAAACCCTAATTGTTGGGGTGATGTAGAGTAGGAGCCTTCGGTAGTGCAGACAAGAGAGCGATCTCAAAGTCGAACAGAGGAAGGAAACATCAAATTCCCAAAATTACTCAAAAACATAGACAAAATTGTCCTCTTTCTTGTTGGGATGAGAGATTACCCAATCACTAAGAGAGCAAGAGAGGGCGGTAAGCCCATCTGGACAAAGCTTGAAGGTAGACATTAGCTCGACTACCCTCGCCTCATTCACGAACTATTGATCTCTTAGCAAGCGTACCAATAATTAACTATAGTATAATGATTTGTTTAGTAAGTGTGTCAATCCCACAAGGAATGAGTTCAATTAAACTAGATAGTTTATTTGAATCAACATATATACAAAGATATTCATTTGATTCATCATCAATTGTTATAAATTATACTTAGTTTGCATGAAAATATTACAGTGACAATAGAAAGGTTAGAGAAAGTTCAATAATAGAAGTTGGGATTGAATTTTCATCTATCTCACTCGTCTATAATCTGGATGAATATAAACATATAACCTCTAAAACTAAAAATATTGATGCAACACACAATAATCATTTATATTGATTCCTCATGTATAAAAGATCAGTCCTCTAAATATCGATTCCTCACATATTTAACATACTATCTAGCATTATGTTCAAGTGTGATACGCAATTGATATACTAAAATATATTCCTAGCATCACAATACATCAAGTATTTTTGTTTAGATCAAATTTTCATAAATACTTCCAGTCACACCTAAAATTGACACTTAAAAATATATTAATCAGATAGAATCAAGCATTAAGAATAGAACAAAAGTACCAATATTGAATAGAAACAAAAAAGATATATATAAATATCACTAGATTACATCTAAGTTTGAATCGATTACATTCAATACCAATAGAAAAGATTAGCCACGCATGGTCGCCATTGAAATCTTAAGAGCTAAGGAAGGAATTCCTTTAGATATGCTTCATTTTCCTTTTTGTTGTTCTCTAGAGCTTTTGTAGTTGTAAAATGTGGGTGCCTAGTCTCTTTTTCTCTTTTTGACTCGTGAATATAAATATTGCACAAGCTCTCGCCTAAGCGAGAATGTACTTCATGATGAAGAATTTCTTCTCTTTTTCCTCTATTTCTTGATTTCTTCTTACTCTTTTAAGTTCTTTCCTCCTTTTACCTTAATTTACTTGAAGAATACACAAAATAAGAATCAAATGATTTCCTTTAAGTATAAACTTAGAAACATATGATTGAATTTCATATTTATTATATTAAGGAAAACTAATATCAAATAAACACAATTTTAAACAAAAGGGCTAGAACTTTATATGAAATTTTACTGATTTTTTGCACTTATCACGAACTTGGGGGCATAAAAGGCGACCTTGTTCTGAATCCAGATATACCTAAGGTCTCTAATGGGAGGAAATTGATTGCACCTTTTGGCCGTCGACGTAGGTGGCTCAACCTGCTCCGTAGACAGTGCAACCTTTTTACCTTTGTCTACCTACTTATTTTTCTTCTTTTTCTTTTCTTGGGAGGCCCAAAGGTGACCCCGAGGAAATCACTAGAGAAGGAGCAACAACGAGAAGCTTAGGTGAGGAAACTCTTTTGTTAGAAAGGCGAGATAAGAACCCCTACTCATGGGCGTAATCTCCCTCTCCAGCAAGGAGCGACGACGATTGTAACCAATATTAAGAGAAGAGGAAGAAAACATAGCTATAGTAATAAGAAGATTTATAAAGACAAGAAGTGAAAACTAAAATGAGTAACAAAAAGGTGTGAAGGGTGCAGAGACGAATAAGAGCGAAGAAAGAAGAATCGTAAGGGCCAAAAAATATAAAGAATTTCAAAAGATAAAACACATTACCAAGCATCATTTTTGGGTAAAAACAACCATGACCTCTAGCATTTCATCTTCCAAACTTGAACCGCTTAGATCTAGCCACATCAGCCACTACTAGATGCATTTAATGTGGCAAGATGCTTTGTAGAGCAACAAAATCATTAAATGTTTCATAAGTAACCCCTCATAAATGTCCTGTAGTTACCTATAAAGTTATCATTAGCATGGTAAGATGAGCACAAAACAAAGCCTGCCTAAGTCGTCAACATAGAACAATGATTGCCTAATTCAATAGCATAGAACAAAGCCTGCCTAAGTCAAAAGCACATAACAAAGCCTACCTAACTCGATAGCACAAAGAAAAGCATGCCTAAGTCAACAACACAAAGCTTGCTAAGTTGCATCCATGGTAAAAAAATGACCACTTACAACTCAACTAATCGGCCAACTCGCTTGCAAAAGTTGGCCATAACTCGACCACCAAGTTGGTCATAATTACATTAAGCACCCTTCACACGATAATCAAACTTCTGAGACTGGGTGGCCCAATAGATTTGTTGAATAATGCGGCCCAACACGATCCATTAAATTTCTCTAACCTAAAATGGTTAGAAGATATTCTAAGATAAACCTATTTGATAAAATAATCACATATTAAAAAAAATTATATTCAATCTTGGTCGTTTGATTACGTCATAATATTCTTTGACACCAAATATTTACAAAATATTCGGGATATCAAGGAAGGTGTCGCATTATTATAATTATGTTTTATGAGGTAAATCATTATTTCACTGATTTTAAATGACATCACGTTACTAAATTTATCACATGAATCACAGGGCCCAAAAACCTTATAAATACACATAGTATTTTACAGGAAATATTCACTCACTCATACTCATTCTCTCTTAATCAAATGATCCTAACTCTCTTACTAACTTGAACGTTAGAGAGTCTTTTATAGGTGGATTTTCCCCTGTTCTAGCCCTCTAAAGCATCCAATAAAGACTCGTTAAAGCTTCCAAAATCTTGCCACCTATTTGAAGCTCCACGTTCAGGATCCTGATAAGAACACCAATACTATTTGTTTCCTCCATGTGATGTAGTGAGATTACTTTATGCAGTGTATGCTAAAATTTTCTCAACTTCCTACTTTTCTTGTTATCCTTCTTTCTTTCCCAACTTTCTCTTCTTTCGGGATACCACTCTTTCTTTTTTACATATTGAGAGTTTGTGAGTGATGACTTTGGGATCTATGTTGTCCATATTAGTTGTTGCCCAAGTGAACATGTAAATATGTTCTTGTAAAATGACAAATATAATTTTTTTTGTTCTCATCAATTGACAATAACCCTAGTATCATATTTTGCCTAGGAGCCACTTGGAATAGGGTGAAATGCTATTTTATTAATATCTTATTGTAACACACCTCTTGTATATATAACACACCTCTTGGAATAGGGTTAACTTTGTGTGTATATATAACACACCTCTTGTAACATTTTATACACACTCAATAATATACAATCCCCTTCTTTCTATCCTTCTTTGTTTTCTACATGGTATCAAGAGTCCCATACGATCCATGATTGAGAAGGGATTCTGTTCTTGTGGAGAACAAATAAGAGATGTTAGACACAAGTATCACCTTACCTCAATCCGCAATCTCCCTAGCAAGCTTTCATCCGATATGTATGCGCTATCTGCTAGTGTCTCGGTTTGGATCAATTTGGACCCGGGAGGGGTTACCTGCGCAAGAGACTCCGACGCTCAAGTCAACTAAGAATTCTCAGAAAGTCAAATCTCGTGATTATGGGATTAATGAATGTGTACCTTTAGTTAGTGGGGTCAATGTGTATTTCTAGATTATTAATTATGTCTGGCCACATCATGGGTTGGGTTTTTGACTAGGCCATGGCTGGGCTTGGGCCAAGTCCAGGTCCTAGAGTTTGGTTATTGAGGGCCCTACGATCCTGGCGGCTTAGGCCGCTAACTCTTGATTGTTCGACGTACATGATCATAGTTCGTCTCCTTAAGGGGCTGTGTAGGTGGATCTCATGGTTGTAGCCAAGTAAGGCCGCCTAGGTGTAGTACATCAATCCCCCAGCCTATGTTGGTGCATCTATAGCAGCACAAGATGATAGGTGGTGGCGTGTTTTGTTGCGCCGACCATGTGTAGTACACCAGTCCCCCAGCCTTTAAGTGTGATGAACAATGTTAAGGCTTGGAATCTGAATAGGTTTGTGAGAGGTGAAGGGGTGGCAGATGTCAAAGGTCTAATCAGAGGGGTTTGGCACCGTCATTTTGATGTTCGTGACTTTTCGTGTGCACTGTGATGTTTCAGATGCATTGTGACTTTTGGTGGGAATGAGTTATAGCGTTTTGGATCGTCGTTTATAAATGAGGTTTGTGTGGAGAATATGTTTCTGTTGGCTCATTTGTAAGAATTCCGAGATCAGTAATCTGCGTGCGTTAGAGCTGTCCGATTAGTTCTTTGTACCTGCCGACATCTTTCTTTCCTAAAAAGGTATGTCTAGTACTAGCGATAGTGTGTCGTTGTCATCATCGAGTAGTGGGAGTGGGCAGTCTAGAGAAGATATAGGTAGACGTTCTGAGGAGGGGAGTCGTAGCCCTGCGGTTGGGACAGGGAGAATCCCTATGGAGACGATAACTGAAGTGAGGGAAGACCCTCCCGAAGAGATAGCGGAAAGTAGTTGGCTGGCGAAGGCCGGTTATGACTGGGTTGCTGCTGATGTTCGAAACCAATCGTCGTTGTTTAGATGGTCAAGTCTTCTTAACTCATGGTTGAACTGTACTCCTGTCATAGGGAGGGACGTAAGACGTGATATAGTGGCTGATAAGTTTTTCTACATGTATATGTGTCATTTTTTGCAGTTGCATGTGAGGCTGCCGTTAGACGACTTCACTATAGGGGTGCTCCGTCTATTAAATATTGCGTATACCCAACTGCGTTCGAACAACTGGACATACTTGCAAGCTTTCTGCGTTCTTTGCTGGTCGTTGTATCTGCAGCCTTCTCCACATGCGTTTTTGTATTTGTACGACACAAGGCCACGACAACCGACAACATGGTTATCTTTGGTGAGCAGACCTAGTATAAGTAGGATGGATGCGTTTACCCAGTCGTTTAAACATTTCAAAGATGGGTTTTTCAAAGTGGTTGTGAAGGAGGGAGGGAGGCTGTATTTCTTCAATGTTGATGGGAGTACTAAATTTCCTTTTAGTTGGACGGGTAACCCATGGCGATATAAGGACATGAAGCCTGATGAGTTTTCGGCGGCGGATAAGGAGGTGGTGGAGGTGCTGATAAAGTTTACGGATAGGTTGCCCACTAAGGGCTTAGTTAGGGTTTATAATTCGGTTCATCCGATTATTGATATTGAAGGTATCTTTTTGTAATTTTAAATGTTTTAATGTGTCTAAGTTAACTAACCGGCATTTGGTGTGAACAATGCAAGACATATGGTGCAACTTGGGAAGAAAAATTTGACCCTTTTCCAGACACTAAGGAAGGAGAAGGCGGTTAGGGCGAAAGCTACTAGGAGCACTGAAGTTCCAAATTTGCAAGAGTCGTTGGTGAAGGTACATGTGCAAAGGCAAATATGTGAAGAAAGTGCGGTCCATTTTGTTAGGGCCGAGGTCATCTAGTGGCGCCAAAGGACCGGAGGCTGGCCTGATTAAGTTGCCAGAGACGGTTGTGCGGCGAGATATCGAAATCAATGTGCCAGAGGAGCTGATTAACTCAATCGATTGCATGGAGCCCAATGCTTTGGTGAAGGCCATGGTGGAATTCAGCAGCAAAGCGCTGATATTGGGGCGTCGGGTTAGGTCGTTATATCAACGGGAGTTAAAAGAGGGGAATCAGGATAAGCTGGAGGAATTGCAAGGCCAAGTTGACAAGTTTATGGAGGAGAAGGAAGCATGGGAGAAGGAAAGGGAAGAGTGAAAAGAAGAGAAGAAGAGGCTGGTAACTTGGAGAGTACGTTGTCTAGACTCATAAGAGAAATTGAAGGGCCAAATTGTAGATTTAGAGGCCGACTACGATGAGTTGAAGGAGAAGCATGACAGCCTTGAGGTGGAGCTGGATGATTTGAAGAGTTGTGTTATCTAGGAGCATATAAATGGATTTCAGAAGGGGTTGTGGCAAGCGGCTTTCTTTTACAAGGATGATGTTGCTGATGTTAGATTTGATGTGAATAAGGACGTGGTTGATGGCATGCTCGTGGATGAAGGTGAATCGAGTTTCGAGGAGGATGCGGCGAAGACGGTGGAGGCGGAGAAAATAGATGCAAATGCTGATGATGGTGCGGATGCAAAGGATGCCGAATAGGGGGCGACTTAGGATTGATGTTCGAATATTTTCAATTTTGATTTTGGTTCTAAGTCTGTAATAATTCGTACATTGTTTACTTTTTGCTAATCGGTATACTACTTCTTGTAACTTTACTGTTAATGCGATGGTTCTTCTTGGTATGTTTGTTGTTGTGTGATGCCGATATGATGTTGTATAGGAGCGTGTGGTCTAACATAGGCTATATTTGATTATAGTCCATTTTAATTTGGTAAGTAGTTTAAGGTTTTTGGAGTGCGATTGTTGTAATATTTGTAAGTTAAGGGTGTTCGACCCAGGCCGAAATTAAATTAAGAGTGTTCGACCCAGGCCGCTTACTTGTGGTATGGGTGGAAAACTTAAACGAATTAAAATTAAATTAAGGATGTTCGACCAGGCCACTTACTTGTGGTAAGGGTGGGGAACTTAAACAAATTGAAATTAAATTAAGGGTGTTTGGCCCAGGCCGCTTACTTGTGGTAAGGGTGGGGAACTTAAACAAATTGAAATTAAATTAAGGGTGTTCGACTTAGGCCGCTTACTTGTGGTAAGGGTGGGGAACTTAAACGAATTGAAATTAAATTAAAGGTGTTCGACCCAAGCCACTTACTTGTGGTAAGGGTGGGGAACTTAAACAAATTGAAATTAAAGTAAGGGTGTTCGACCTAGGCCGCTTACTTGTGGTATGGGTGGAGAACTTAAACGAATTGAAATTAAATTAAGGGTGTTCGACCCAAGCCACTTACTTGTGGTAAGGGTGGGGAACTTAAACAAATTGAAATTAAATTAAGGGTGTTCGGCCCAGGCCGCTTACTTGTGGTAAGGGTGGAGAACTTAAACAAATTGAAATTAAATTAAGGGTGTTCGACCTAGGCCGCTTACTTGTGGTAAGGGTGGGGAATTTAAACGAATTGAAATTAAATTAAAGGTGTTCGACCCAAGCCACTTACTTGTGGTGGGGGTGGGGAACTTGAACAAATTGAAATTAAAGTAAGGGTGTTCGACCCAGGCCGCTTACTTGTGCTATGGGTGGAGAACTTAAACGAATTGAAATTAAATTAAGGATGTTCGACCCAGGCCACTTACTTGTGGTAAGGGTGGGGAACTTAAACAAATTGAAATTAAATTAAGGGTGTTCGGCCCAAGCCGCTTACTTGTGGTAAGGGTGGGGAACTTAAACAAATTGAAATTAAATTAAGGGTGTCGACCTAGGCCACTTACTTATGGTAAGGGTGGGGAACTTAAACGAATTGAAATTAAATTAAAGGTGTTCGACCCAAGCCACTTACTTGTGGTAAGGGTGGGGAACTTAAACAAATTGAAATTAAAGTAAGGGTGTTAGACCCAGGCCACTTACTTGTGGTAAGGGTGGGGAACTAAAACAACAATGTGAAGGATGGATGAAGAGATGAACATGTAATTAAGAACCGTTTGCTTTATTCATAATTTTTGGGGTGCCTCGTTAAAAACTCCATGACCAAAACCCTCCTTAGGGAAAAAGAGTACACCCAGGGTTACAAGTATTTGGTACAATAAGTATTCTAGCTGAAGTAAAATTGAGGTGGGACATGTTCCATGTGTTTGGTATTTCTTTTCCTGTTAGTTGTTCAAGTTTGTAAGCACCAGCCCAGACATCCTCGCGTATTCGGTATGGGTCGTCCCAATTGGTAGAGAATTTTTCATCCTTCTTTCTCGCGCTGCTGGCCATTCTCCAAACTAGGTCTCTTGTGGTGAATGATCACAGGCATAAATTTGCATTGTACTTTCTGGCTGCTCTCTGTTTAGCTGCTAAGTTGCGTATTTGAGCTTTCTCTCTCAATTTAGATAGGAGGTTGAGGTGGGTGTACATGTTTTGATGGCTCAGCGCAAAGATGGTTCGCAAATTTCTACCGATATCATGGCCTTCGCACCGTATATTGGACTAAAAGGGGATTCATTTGTTTCTGATTGGGGGGTACACCTGTAGGCCCACAACACTTCCACTAATTCCTCTGGCCATCGTCCTTTGGCGCTATCTAACTGTTTGCGCAACTCTACTAGTATGACTTTGTTGGCTGCCTCGGCCTGCCCATTGAATTGCGAATGCTCGACAGAGCTGGTTACATGTTTGATGTCGAGGCCAGTGTAGAACTTAACAAGCTCTTTGTCTATGAATTGCCGGCCATTGTCGGTTATGATCGTTTGTGGGATGCCATATCAGCATATGATATCTCTCCAAACGAACTGCTGGACTTGTTGGGCCGTAATGGTGGCTAGTGGTTTGGCTTCTATCTAGTTGGTGAACTAGTCGATGGCTACTATGAGGAATTTTACTTGGCCTTTGCCTGGAGAAAAAGGGTTGAGGATGTCCATTCCCCATTTTGCGAAGGGCCATGGGGAGAGTATGGAATGGAGTTGTTCTTGCTTTTGGTGGATGAGGTTGCCATATTTTTGGCAGGGTATGCACTTTTTGACAAAGGTGTGGCAGTCTGCTTCCATGGTTGGCCAAAAGTAAGTTGCGCGGAGGATTCTAGTGGTCATGGTTCGTGCGCATGAATGATATCCGCATATGCCTTTATGTAATTCTTTTATGATGTATTGGGCTTGTTCAGCTGTGAGGTATTTGAGGAGTGGCTGGCCGTATCCCCGCTTGTATAAGTCATCCCCTATCATTGTATACCTGGCGACTTTAGCTAGCAAACTCTTGTTGGCATCAGGTGGGGGGTTACTGGTTTAAAGATACTGGATGTAGGGAGTTGTCCAATTGTCGGCCTGGTTTTGGGTTAAGTTAAGGCAAGTGTTTGTTGTGGAAAGTGCAGATAGTGTTTGTTGTAAGAGGGATCTGTATCTGCTCTTTAGCTTAGTGCTGGCTAATTTAGATAATATGTTGGCTCTGACATTTTTAGATTTGGGGATGTGATGGATGCATACTCGTTCAAAAGTAGATTGGATGACGTTTCAAACCAGGTGATAGTATTGTAGGAGGGTAGGGACTTTGATCTGGAACTCGTCATTTAGATGGCCCATTGCGAGTTTAGAATCGGTTTTGCACGTAAGCATTTTGACGCTGACTTCGCGGGCGAGGGATAAGCCGGCGAAGATGGCTTCGTATTCGGCTTGGTTGTTGGATGTCCTGAAGGCGAAGTGGAGGGATTTTTTGATGAGGATGTCGTTGGGACCTTCTAGGACAATATTGACACCTGCCCCCTTTGGGTTTGAAGAACCATTAACATAAAGTGTCCACTGGTCTTCTTCGGGGGTGCGTTGCAGGTCATTGACGAAGTCGAGGAGGCATTGAACTTTGATGGGGCCCTGGGGTTCATAGCGGATGTTGAACTCAGATAGTTCGACGGCCCAGGACGACATGTGGTCGGCAAGGTCTGGCTTTTGGAGTATCTTTTGGATAGGGTAGTCACTTTTGAGGATGATGTTGTGGTTTTGGAAATAAGGATGTAGGCATCGCGCTGCGTGGACCAGGGATAGGGCAAATTTCTCCACCGTTTGGTACCTGGTTTTGGGATCTTACAAGGTTTGACTGATGAAGTATACAGGCTGCTGAGTGCCATTGACCTCCCGAACTAGCGCGACGCTAATGGTGTGATCCGTGCTGGTGATGTAGACAAGGAGGGGTTGATGAGTGTCCAGCTTATGGAGGATGGGTGGTGATGTTAGAGTGTTTTTGAGGTTCTGAAAAACTTTTTCACATTCGTCGTTCCATGAGAACCTGGCATATTTCTTGAGTAGTTGAATGATAGGCTGGGTTTGCCTAGCCAATTTGGGAAGGAAGCGGGATATGGCGGTTAGACGGCCGATGAGGCATTGTACTTTTTTAACATTGTTGGGACTTCACATCTCAATGATGGCTTTGCATTTTTCGGGGTTAGCTTCTATGCCGCGTTGTGTTAGCATGAAGCCGAGGAATTTACCATGATCGACGCCGAAGACGCATTTTTCGAAGTTAAGGACGGAGGTTGTATTGTCGTAATGCAGAAAACATTGCGGATAAGTCCTAAGCATGTTGGTGATGGCTCGGGGATTTGACGACCATGACGTCGACGTATACTTCGACACATTGCCCATTATATGGTTGAAGACTTTATCCATCAGCCATTGGTAGGTTGCCCCTGCATTTTTAAGACCAAACGGCATGACTTTATAAAAGTAGTTGGTGTCGTCTGTGATGAAGGCAGTCTTGGTCATGTCAGTTGTGGCCATTGGTATCTGATTGTATCTGGAGTATGCATCTAGGAAATTGAGGACCTTGTTATCGGCAACACCGTCAACTAGCCGATCAATGTTGGGTAAGGGGTAGGCGTCCTTGGGGTAGGCCTTATTGAGATCCATGTAATCAACACACATTCGCCATTTACCGTTAGCTTTTTTTACCAAAACAACATTGTAGAGCCAGGTAGCGTAGTGGTCTTCTTCGATGAAACCTGCGTTGAGTAATTTGTAGGCTTCGACCTTGGCTGCTAGTCGACGTTCTTCACCAAGCTTCCATTTCTTTTGAGAAACATATTTGGCTTCTTTGTATATGGAAAGTTTGTGGACCGCGACTTGTGGGTCAACGTTGGGTAAGTCAACAACAGACCAGGCAAAGAGGTCGGTGTTGCTGATGAGGGTAGGTGTGAGTATTTCACGCTAGTCGTGTTGAAGGCCGGTGCCCATTTTTAGGGTACGTCCATTAGGGAGCTCTAGAGGTAAGGTTTCGTCAACAGGTTTGAGGCGTGCATCACGACCTACTCTCGGGTCCAAATCATCTCTAGATAAGGCGATGTCATAGCCAGGTGGACGTTCAATGTTATGTGTTTGAAGGATGGGTAGTTGTGGTCGTAGACTGGCCATGTAGCATTCTCGCGCGAGTCGTTGGTCGCGGTGGATGGTAAAGATGTCTCCGAATGGGGAGGGAAATTTCATGGCCAGATGAGGTGTAGATACGACTGCGCCGAGAGTGTTGAGGGATGGTCGGCCGAGAAGGACATTGTATGATGTAGATGCGTCTACGATAAGGAAACAGATAGGGATTGTCTTGGTTTGAGCGTCATTGCGAAAGATGGTATAAAGGTCAATGCAGCCGTGGGTGGAAACCTTCTCCCTGATAAGCTATATATAGGTTCATCGTAGGAAACCATGGCGGTGGTTGGGAGCTGTAGTTTCTGGTATGTCACCCAATAATGGATGTCGACTGAACTGCCTTGGTCGGTAAGAACTTTCTTGACGGCGTAGTTTTCCAATTCAACCATGATGACCATGGGGTCCTCCTGCTAGTGATCAACGCCATGGAAGTCATCGTCTATGAACGTGATGGGAGGCATGTGGCGTCTGTGGTGGGAGTGGGTTATGTGGTTGATGGACTAGAGGTGGCAGAGATGTTTCTTTCTGGTTGATGAAGTGGATCCTCTACTAGCGAAGCCACTAGAGATGGTGTTAATGGTGCCGCGTAGTGGGGGGTCGGTCGGGGCAACATTAGTGCGGGCAGGTTGTGGGTCACAACTGGTGGGTTGGTTAGGACGTCTATCGTGGTGAGAATCGCGAGGAGGACGTCGATGGTTGGATCGTGGAGGGTGGTCGTCTCTGCAGATGAAGTGGCCATTGTTACGGTGATAGCAACAATATTTAGTTATGTCGGCAATGGGGGGATTAGACGTCTTGCAAGGTGGTGGGATGAGGTCGGCTTGAAGAGCTTCATCAAGGAGGCGAGATCCATCAAGGAGGCGGGATCGAGGAACATTCAGGGGTGCGTATCTGGTGAAGCGAGGTTGTCGGGGTTCCTTGGGTCTAGGATCAGGTCGTGAAGGTTGTTAGGAGGGGTGGCCGTGGAGGGTGTGTAGTCGTTGCAGAATTTTGTGTGGAGAGTTTGCATCTCTTCCATTTGGATGTAGTCCGCGACACGGAGCTTCAGGTCATGCATGGAGGCGGGTGGGTGTAGGTAGACGTTGTAGGCGAAGGGTTCGTGTTTGAGAGTTAGTGCCATACACTGAAGTATAATCTCCTGGTTAAGGTGTGTTGTGCGGAGGGCAGCCTTACTGAAGCGGTCGATGAAAGTTCGTAACTTCTCGTCTTATTCCTATCTGAAGTCGAGAAGAGAGATGGTTGTGGTTTGATGTGGGTGGCTGCCGGTGAAGTGAGTAGTGAACATGTGGGAGAGGGTGTCGAAGTAGTCGATGGAGTATGAGGGTAGTGTAACATCCCTAGTGAATATTACTTGATTTATATTAAATAAATATATAAGGAAAACAAGCGTCTCAAACTTATTAAAATTCATACTCGAAAACTACATAAGTTTAAGATTAAATGCGAGAAAATTTTAAAAGTAAATAAATCCAATGTCTTTACAAGTTCAAATAAGACTTTGGAAACATTAATAAAATCCTAGCTCTAGCCCAGCTAGCCCTCACTCCGTCGCATGTGCACCCTCAGCATCACTTGTAACATCATCTTCTCCCGTGTAACAAATTACATGATCATTGCCGTACACAAACATAAAGGGTGAACTCAAAAGAATGTAAAACATATATTACGTACATAATATAAAACATAAACACCCAATTATATTCTTAGCATTTGACCCCATTCATGTCCTTGGTGTCCCCATGACTCTTTAAACCTCCAATTTACCCAGCAAAGTTAGCCATGGACTAAGAATTAATGATGCTCACACGAACCTGCCCGCTCGTGGTCCTGCCTCTACGAACCTCCCCGCTCGTAGTCCTATTCTACGGACCTACCCGCCCGTAGTCCAACACATGTGATCCACTAGCTACGTACCTCCCCGCACGCAGCATCTCCCAACTGTGAGTACGGAAAATACGAACCTACCTCGCTCGTACCCCCACAGGAGAGTAATTGAGTATGAACCTTCCCGCTCATACCATCATATGTTAATCACCTTCCATGAACCTACCCGCTCATGGCACAACATCTCCTGATCCACATTTCCATAGTGAGTACAAACAACACACAAACTGCACTCAACACGCTTAGCCTAGGAGCCTCAGCTTAAGCGACCAGGCCTGTATCACTTAGGCTAAGCTTCCTCGCCTGAGCGAGCGTGCTAAACTGGTTTACCTGTGAGGTCTCGCTTAAGCGAGTTTCTCCTCGCCTGGGCGAGCTCACACTTCACCCAACACTTAAACTCTCGCCTAGGCGGCAAGTTAAGAAAGACGCAAAGTTTCACAAGAGGTCTCGCTTAAGCGAAAACCTCTCGCCTAGGCGAGACACTTAGTCACCCAAAATCCTGATCCCCTCGCCTGTGCGAGGCGTGCCAAAACACAGCCTCACATCCACGTATTCTCGCTTAGGCGAGAAAGTCTCGCCTGAGCGAAACAACAGGTCGCCCAAAACTCTGGCATTCCGCTTGAGCGAGTAGCTCGTGCAGAGACACAATTCCTGACTCTACAACTCTCACCTAGGTGAGCCTGGCTCGCTTGAGCGAGACTATCAGATTGTCTCACTGTTTCGCGCACCAAAAACACGCACACCATGCCGAAACCTCATACAACCATGGTAACCACTCCCTTTCATCGTTCCAATATTACACACCTATTTTAGACCCCAACATTTGACTCCCCAAACAATGCAATTATCCATAATAAATATGCGGTACTAAAACTCTAGTATTTTCACATATTCACACAAGGGTTTATTCAAATACCACAAAACCATCACACATTCCAATTCACAGCATATTGGCACGCAAATATTGTGGTCAAGGTACATAATTCTTTGCCAATTATAGATTACTCTAGAATCTCTAATAATTCCTGAAAGATATGCAAAAGAGCTCCCCTAACCTGGGATTTTCGTGGCTTTTAACTAGGATTGTGCTTCTTCCCCTAAAGTAGCAATGCTCTCTCTTTGGCCTTTCCCAATTCAACTCTCAGTTTCCCTAGCACCCACGGTTCTCCCAGATTTTCGCACCCCTCTGCCTATACCAAATTACAGCTGCCAAAACCCTTCCTCTCACTTCAATTTCACCTTATATTTAGCAAAAAGAGAGTTAAAGTTGGGTTACCAGGATTCGAACGCATACCCTCACAATACAAGGTCAAGTCACAACCAACAAACCAATTAACACTTTGTGATAATGAACACAGATATAATATTACATTATCACCTACCTTGCTCTCACATATTATATATATAAAAATAATAAAACAAACATCACATAATTGACATACATAGGACTCGAACCCAAGTGCTCTCACACAATTAAAGTACTCTCAACCACATGAGCTAGCACTTTTCCACACCAAAGCACTCCGCATTAAATGCCTTAAAGGCATCCATTACCCGTATTTATTAAATAATTATTTAATTAATTATCTAATTTTTTCGGGTCTTACATTACCCCCACCTTTCAAGATTTTCGTCCTCGAAAATAGCACTTACCAGGAAACAAGTGCGGGTAAGATTGCCTCATGGGATCCTCCATTTCCCAGGTCATCTCCTGAGTAATCTCGTCCCAAAGCATTCTCTCCTGAATTGTCTTGACTTTCTCAGAAGTCTGTTGCAGAAATTCTGGACCCAATACCAGGGATTCACCATCTTGGTTCCAACATAGCGGTGTCCTGAATTGTCGTCCATACAAGGCCTCATATGGTGCCATACTGATATTGGAGTGGTAGTTGTTATTGTACGTGAACTCTACCAACGGAAACACGTCACTCCAACCCCCCATATGATCCAGCACACAAGCTCTCAATAAATCCTCCAACGATTGGATCGTCCACTCCGACTGACCATCAGTCTATGGATGGTATGCAGAACTCATCCTCAACTGGGTCCCCAATGCTGCCTGCAAAGACTTCAAAAGCTTGATGTGAATCTCGGGTCTCTGTCTGATACTATTCTAGCTGGCACACCATGCAACCGGACCACTTCTCGAACATACAACTCTGCCAGCTTATCCAAGGACCACTTTTGATTAATGGCGAGAAAATGGGCACACTTCGTCAACCTGTCCACTATTACCCAGATTGAGTCATACCCCTTCGCAGATCTCGGTAAGTGAGTCCCGAAATCCATGGCAATATTGTCCCACTTCCACTGCGGAATATCTAACGATTCGAGTGTACCCCCCGGTTGCTGATGTTCATTCTTGGCTTTTTGACATATCAAACATGAGGCCACGAAATCGGCCACATCAGTTTTCATCCCATTCCACCAAAAGGATTGCTTCAAGTCCTTATACATCTTAGTCATACCTGGGTGTATGCTAAGACGGCTTTTATGTCCTTCTTCCATAATTTGTTTCCTCAGCCTCCAGTTTCCAAGTACACAAATTCTGTCACGAAATCTCAGGATACCATCTGATCCCATTCTGTAGTCCTTCCCTTTCTCAGTCCCTATCCAACTCACGAACTGTTGCAGCTCGGCATCATTCTTTTGCTGATCGCGTATAGTCTCCAACACATCATTGGTTAGTGTCAGAACACTGCACCTAATGGAATCTTCACTCAATTGTATGCCCAGGTTCATATCCCTGAGCTTCTCAATCAATTCTAGCTCTTTCACCATCATTGCTGAGATATGCATCCTTTTCTAACTCAAGGCGTCCGCAACCACATTTGCTTTACCAGGGTGATAAAGCAACTCAAAATCATAGTCCTTGAGGTACTCCATCCATCACCGCTGCCTCATATTCAGCTCCTTCCGATCAAACAAGTATTTCAGGCTTTTATGATCACTAAAAACCTGGAACTGGGAGCCATACAAGTAGTGTCTCCATGTATTAAGAGCAAACACTACAGCAGCCAACTCCAAATCGTGGGTAGGGTAGTTCTTCTCATGCACCTTTAATTGCCTAGAGGCATAGGCCACTAACCTCTTGTCTTGCATCAATACACAACCCAAACCCTGATAAGATGCATCACAGTATACTTCAAACTTTTTACTAGTATTTGGTATGGTAAGTACTGGGGCTGTGGTCAACCTCCTTTTCATCTCTTCGAAGCACTCTTCGCATTTATCAGTCCAGGAAAAGGGTTGGTCTTTTCTAGTGAGCTGAGTTAATGGACTCACCATCTTAGAAAACCCCTCCACAAATCTCCTGTAATACCCAGCCAGCCACAAGAAGCTTTTGAATTCTGTTATCGTCTGAGGTCTCTCCCACTTCAACATAGCCCCAATCTTGCTCGGGTCTACTGCAATACCCTGTGAAGAGATAACGTGCCCCAAAAACTGTACCTCTTCTAACCAGAATTCACATTTGGACAGTTTGCCGTAGAGTTGATGTCCCCTCAACACTTCCAGTACAATTCTTAAGTGACCTGCATGCTCCTCCTTAGTCTCAGAGTAGATGAGGATATCATCTATAAACACCACTACAAATTTATCCAGATAGGAGCGAAAGATTTGATTCATATAATCCATAAAGATAGTTGGGGCATTAGTCACTTCGAAGGGCATCACAACATATTCATAATGCACACACCTCGATCGAAAAGCTATCTTCTGAACATCCTCTAGCTTGACCAAAATCTGATGATATCCAGACCTTAAGTCGATCTTAGAGAACACACCTGCCCCTCTCAGCTTAGCGAGCAAGTCATCGATCCTCGACAATGGTTACTTGTTCTTTATTGTTAGTTTGTTCAACTGCCGGTAATCCACACAAAGTCGGAAACTTCCATCCTTCTTTTTTACTAACAATACAGGAGCTCCCTATGGTGATGCACTGGGTCGGATGAATTTCTTCTCTAACAAATCCTCGATTTGCTTTTTCAACTCTGCTAATTTCGCCGGTGCCATTCTGTATGGAGCTGCTGACACTGGACCCGCTCCAGGGATTAGATCAACTTAGAAATCTATATCCCTGGTGGGTGGCAACTCAAGTATCTCGTCTGGAAATACGTCGGCATATTCATCTACCACTGGTATTCGACTTATCTACTCTTCAGTGCTTATCTTCTTCTCTTGGGCCACCAACACAAAACAAGTAGATCCTTGCTTCATCTCTTTTTCGGCCTCATGTGAGGTCACCAATTCTAACCCCTCAACTTCTGGAAATACAATTCTGTGGCGTCCACAATCAATCACCACATGGTTAATAGACAGCCAGTCCATTCCCAGTATAACTTCCAATCCCTCCAAGGGCAAGCAAACGAGGTTCACCTTGAAGCGTCTGCCCTCTACCTCCATCAAGCATCCAACACAGGCTGAATTTGTTGAAACTTGTCTAGACACTGGTGTCGAAACTATCAACTCGCATCCTAGATCACGAGTAGACAGTCCCAGTCTCTTCACACACTCATGGGATATAAAGGAGTGCGAAGCTCCAGAATCAAAAAGCATCAAAACACTGTTACCAAATAACAACCAATAGTCCAAGATAAGATTACCTGACCGGGTGGCCATAGTGGTGGTCATGGCAAAAACCCGGCCTGCTACTCTCGGCCTATCAGACGAAGGTGGCTGAGACCGTGCTCCTGGTGTGGTCTTCTTATTAGGACATTTATTAGCAAAATGTCCTGGCTGGTCATAAGCATAGCACTTGCGAGTGCTCATGCTACTGCCCCCACTACTAGTTGGTCTAGTGCAGTCTCTCCTAAGGTGCTCTCCTCCACAGTTATAGCACCTTAGTTTCTGTGAGGATGTTGTCGGTCTACTGTAGGGCTTCTTCTGTTGTCTGCCCTCAATGCTGCTCCTCTGTGTGCGACTGACCCGATTGGGCCCCATCTCCAATTGTTCCACACTTTTGGCCTGCTCGACCAAAACCGGAAACTCACGTACCCTCAATGGTACAATAAAACGTCTCAGGTCATGTTTGAGACCACCTTCAAACTTCCTGCAACGCCATTCTTCGATCACTGCCTGTGAGTAGAACCTCGAGAGATACTCAAACCTCTCTACATAGGCCTGCACTGATAAGTCCCCCTACTGTAAGGTGAGAAACTCGGCCTCGTGCTCATGTTTGGCGCTATCCAGGAAGTATTTCTCCAGGAATCTCATCCTGAAGTTGGTCCAAGTAACCTCCTCCTCCTTGTTCAGCATCTGCTGCTGCATCCCTATCCACCAATACTCCGCCTCAGTCACCAACAGAAAGGTGGCGAAGGTGAGCTTTTGTGCCTCCGTACACTCTATTACCCGGAAGATCTTCTCACACACCCGTAACCACGCGTCTACCTCATCTGGGGTGGCTTTCCCAATGAATTTCGCTGGCTTGTGGCGCATAAAGTCCTCCATAGTCACAAGTCTAACTGGTGGAACCATCGCCCTAGGCTGAGCTGCTACTGGTTGCATTGCGTCCACCATCCTATGGATCGCATTAGTTATCTCATCAGCCCCTGCGGTATTCCTACGTCTCCGATTTGCCATTGCCTGTGCACGCCACATTTTTCAGCTGTTAACATTAAACAACTAGAAAAATTCAATTACAAGTAAAAAATTCCTAAAAATAAACCAATACACACAATCAAATTCACAAACAAGAAGCGGTCAACTCACTCCCCATTTTCCCCAAACAAATCAAAACATTTGCTCTGATACCAAATCTAACATCCCTAGTGAATATTACTTGATTTATATTAAATAAATATATAAGGAAAACAAGCGTCTCAAACTTATTAAAATTCATACTCGAAAACTACATAAGTCTAAGATTAAATGCGAGAAAATTTTAAAAGTAAATAAATCCAATGTCTTTACAAGTTCCAATAACACTTTGGAAACATTAATAAAATCCTAGCTCTAGCCCAGCTAGCCCTCACTCCGTCGCATGTGCACCCTCGGCATCACCTGTAACATCATCTACTCTCGTGTAACGAATTACACGATCATCGCCATACACAAACAGAAAGGGTGAACTCAAAAGAATGTAAAACATATATTACGTACATAATATAAAACATAAACACCTAATTATATTCTTTGCATTTGACCCCATTCATGTCCTTGGTGTCCCCATGACTCTTTAAACCTCCAATTTACCCAGCATAGTTAGCCATGGACTCAGCATTAATGATGCTCACACGAACCTCCCCACTCGTAGTCCTACTCTCCGGACCTGCCCGCCCGTAGTCCAACACATGTGATCCACCAGATACGTACCTCCCCGTACGCAGCATCTCTCAACTGTGAGCACAGAACATATGAACCTAGCTCGCTCGTACCCCCACAGGAGAGTAATTGAGTATGAACCTTCCCGCTCATACCGTCACATGTTAATCACCCTCCATGAACCTAGCCGCTCATGGCACAACATCTCCTGATCCACGTTTCCATAGTGAGTACAAACAACACACACAAACTGCACTCAACACGCTTAGGCTAGGAGCCTCAACTTAAGCGACCAACTATGTATCGCTTAGGCTAAGCTTCCTCGCCTGAGCGAGCGTGCTAAACTGGTTTACCTGTGAGGTCTCGCTTAAGCGAGTTTCTCCTCGCCTGGGCGAGCTCACACTTCACCCAACACCTAAACTCTCGCCTAGGCGGCAAGTTAAGAAAGACGCAAAGTTTCACAAGAGGTCTCGCTTAAGCGAAAACCTCTCGCCTAGGCGAGAAACTTAGTCGCCCAAAATCCTGATCCCCTCGCCTGTGCGAGGCGTGCCAAAACACAACCTCACATCCACGTATTCTCGCTTAAGCGAGAAAGTCTCGCCTGAGCGAAACAACAGGTCGCCCAAAACTCTAGCATTCCGCTTGAGCGAGTAGCTCGTGCAGAAACACAATTCCTGACTCTACAACTCTCGCCTAGGCGAGCCTGGCTCGCTTGAGCGAGACTATCAGATTGTCTCACTGTTTCGCGCACCAAAAACACGCACACCATGCCAAAACCTCATACAACCATGGTAACCACTCCCTTTCATCGTTCCAATATTACACACCTATTTTAGACCCCAACATTTGACTCCCCAAACAATGCAATTATCCATAATAATTATGCAGTACCAAAACTCCAGTATTTTCACATATTCACATAAGGGTTTATTCAAATACCACAAAACCATCACACATTCCAATTCACAACATATTGGCACGAAAATATTGTGGTAAAGGTACATAATTCATTGCCAATTACATATTACACTAGAATCTCTAATAATTCATGAAAGATATGCAAAAGAGCTCCCTTAAATTGGGATTTTCGTGGCTTTTAACTAGGATTGTGCTTCTTCCCTTAAAGTAGCAATGCTCTCTCTTTGGCCTTTCCTAATTCAGCTCTCAGTTGCCCTAGCACCCACGGTTCTCCCAGATTTTCGCACCCCACTGCCTATGCGAAATTACAGCTTCCAAAACCCTTCCTCTCACTTCAATTTCACCTTATATAGGCATCTACTAATAGGTTTAAGTGACAAAACGAAAACTTAACTTAGTGGTGATTTATTTGTTACCCAAGGCCCATGATTTAATGGTTTTTCAGCCCCTTTTTGTTGTCTCTTCTACTAGGTTTCCTCCACCCTTCCACATTCATACCATAATCCAATATTTAGCAAAAAGAGAGTTAAAGTTGGGTTACCGGGATTCGAACCCATACCCTCACAATACAAGGTCAATTCACAACCAACAAATCAATTAACACTTTGTGATAATGAACACAGATATAATATTACATTATCACCTACCTTGCTCACACATATTATATATATAAAAATAATAAAACAAACATCACATAACTGACATACATAGGACTCGAACCCAAGTCCTCTCACACAATTAAAGAACTCTTAACCACATGAGCTAGCACTTTTCCACTCCAAAGCACTCCGCATTAAATGCCTTAAAGGCATCCATTACCTGTATTTATTAAATAATTACTTAATTAATTATCTAATTTTTTCGAGTCTTACAAGTAGGGTGGTAAACCATTCGAGGGTAGGGCCTTTGAGGGTGGTTGGATAGGCCTTGCAGGAAACGGGGTCGTGAGAAGTGTAGAGGGTGACATGGGTGATATATACTTTGAGGTGCTCGTCTGGATCGGTCTCGCCTGTATAAAGGTCCAGTGTGAAAGGATCTCACTGGACGGGGAGAGGTGATGACGGATTATCTTGTTCCTTTTTAAGATTATTGAATATGGTGTGAGTTGATTAAGAAAGCTAAGTGAAATCCCCACTGGACATTAAGGTAGCAAGCTATCTAGATGTGAAGGTTCCTTTCACAAAGCTCAAGAGAAGAAGATGATGAATTGATTCAAAATAAAAAGGAAATGGAAGGCACATAAACCATAGAAAACCAAGAACAATTATAGGAAGAAGAAAACATAAAATGGAAAGGAAGGAAATGGTAAAAATGTGAGAAGCACGCCACTACAAGGCTAGGCTAGAAGTCATGACAACCTTGAAGATGAGTAGATGTGTGTCGCCACTTGCTATGCAAGATAAGACTTAAAAGTATTCACTCCCTAGGGAGGAAACTCTCACAAATGGTTGAGACACAAGAGTGTTTTTACTTCAAAATCTTCAACCCTTTTACATGTCTAGGAGCACCCCTTATATAGAAGAGTTTAGGAGCCTCTAAGCAAATAAAAGATACCTAAGGATGTATGCAAGGCTAATTTCGTTCTAGCACAAAAGGAGACAAAGAATGTGTCTCATATGATTCCAAAAAGTGGCCAAAGTGTGTTAAAAACAAATGAGACCAAAGGTACATAGGTACACTTGCCTCATGCCTTTTACTTTATGCTTTATGCCTTTGCTTTACTCTCTCCTCCACATCATTTATGCTCCCCAATCACCATGTGCCACCTAGCATTGCTTTCTTACTCCTAATTAACATACAAAGCAAATAAACATAGATTAGCATGTTGGCTTAAGTCAAGTCAACTATAGTCAACAAGTCAAACCTAGTCAAAGGTCAACAAGTCAACTAAAGTTAATTCAACTAAGTCAACTTTGGGAATCAAAAATAACAAACACAAATGAAAGGGATGAAGGATTAGTGAACTTTCTTTCTAAACATGCTTAGTCTTCTTAAGCATGTGCCTCCATCCTTGGTTGGGGTCAATCCTTCATCAAAAGAGGTGTTGGCGATGAAATTAGTAAAAGGGTGGCGACGCCTGGTGTGGGGATGGTAACGGGTGAGGGGGGATGGGATGGTGGATGAGTGTAGGAAAGTTTGATGTGAAGTTGTGAGGTGGGATATGGGTGGTGGGGAGGGTGGAAGGGAAGTTGTGAGGTGGGATGTGGGCGGTGGGGAGGGTGGCAGCGGGGGTAGGTGTCGTAGGGTGTCCTGGGAGGGTGGGATGGAAGTGTGTATCATGGGTTGAGATGATGGGAGTCTGTTGAGTGGTGGTGAAGGTGTAGGGGGTAGGATTGTCCTCGCTTTCTTCTTCATTAATGGCTGGAAAACTAGGGACTTTGCGGCTTTGGATGTTTCCTTGGCTTTTCCCTTTTGGGTAGGATCGGGCTCAATCTTTCTCCTTAGACGTGAGATTTCCTGTCTAAGTGCCTCCATTTCATCAGCACTGCGCTTTTTCAAATCAGCTAACTCTTGTTGCATTTTGGCTTGGCCTTCCAGGATAGCAGCCAACTCCGAGGTGGTACTAGCAGGTGCTACAGGACTTGCTTCAGTTTGCTTATTAACTCTTGCTCTGCTGTGGGTATAGACCATCTTCGAGAGAATGCGGGTTGATCCGTAAAGTATCACTTTGTGCCCCATAGTGCGTGCCAATTGTTCCTGCGGAGAACAAATAAGAGATGTCAGACACGAGTATCACCTTACCTCAATCCGTAATCTCTCTAGCAAACTTTCTTCCGGTATGTATGCGCTATCTGCTAGTGTCTCGGTTTGGATCGATTTGGACCGGGGAGGGGTTACCTGCGAAAGAGACTCTGACGCTTAATTTAGCTAAGAATTCTCGGAAAGTCAAATCTCATGATTAGGGGATTAATGAATGTGTACCTTTAATTCGTGGGGTCCATGTGTATTTATAGATTATTAATTATGTTTGGCCACGTCATGGGCTGGGCTTTTGACTGGGCCATGGCTGGGCCTGGGCCAAGTCTAGGTCCCATAATTTGGTTATTGAGGGCCCTACGATCTTGGTTGGTAGTGTGTTAGGTTTATCAATTTCTCTTTCCATTTCCTCAAGTTGGCGGCTTAGGCCGCTTACTATTGATTGTTCGACCTACATGATCATAGTTCGCGTCCTTAAGGGGCTATGTAGGTGGATCACATGGTTGTAGCCAAGTTAGGCCGCCTAGGTTTAGTACATTAGTCCCCCAGCTTGTGCCCGTGCATCTATAGTGGCACAGGATGATAAGTGGTGGCGTGTTTTGTTGGGCCGACCAGGTGTAGTACAAATTCCTACAATAGTTCATCTTTCCTATACCCTAAGCCCTAAGCATATTTCGCAAACTTTATGACTGAGAAGGGATTCTTCAATATTTCTTCTTTCCTAAACCATAAGCTATAAGCCTTAAGCCCTAAGCTTTAAGCATTTTTCACAATTTTTCAGTTTTATCCTGATCGCAACTTTGTTTTTCACTTTGAAGCATTTTTGGAGGTTTTGCACCATGTTCTTTATGCCATTTTAAGGTGTTTTCAATACTCTAATATTGGGTTTGTATTATGTTTTGTTCATTGCTTATGTTGTATGGTTCACATTTCTATTTGGTATTTGATTTATATGATGACTTGTAAAGATGATTCTCTTCTGTCTATTAGCTACAATTGGATGGTAAAATTTATTCCTATTGGAGTTATGTTATGAAAAGTTTTCTTCGTGGAAAATCCATGTGGGTTATATTTCAGGTGTTAAGGCAAAACCGATTGACACCAAAGCTGATGATTATGCTACTGCTTTAAAGGAATGGGAACTTGATAACTCTAAAATTATCACTTAAGTCAATAATTTTGTCACACACTCGATTAAACTCAATTAGAAAAATATGATAATACAAAGGAGGTATTAGATCGCTTATCTCGACTCCATATACAATTTAATTTTGGTAAAGATTATAAACTTGAGAGATATTCGTGCACTAAAGCTAAATGACATGCGCATCTAGGACTTTTATTCTATCCCGAGAACCCTATGGGAGCAACTTGCCTTGACTGAGCTTGCAAAATTGAGTGCTTTTGCACCGTATATTACTCGTAGGGAATCACAATGTTTGGTTCAATTTCTTATGGCCTAACGTAGTGATTTTGAAAGTTTGTGTGGCTCTATTTTGCATTGTAGCCATCTGCCCTTTATTGATGATGTTGTTAATGAATTATTAGTAGAGGAAATTAGACTTGATTCCCAGTTGTAGGCCAACATAACATTGCAATCTCAAGGTACATCATTACCAAATATATCTTCTAAAAGATGGATCATTGACTTAGGTGCCACTAATCTTATGTCATATCATTTGCCTTCATTTGTTTTGTTATCACCTAACTCATCCATGTCAATTGCAATTGCTAGTGGTGATTCAGTTCCATTATCTGGTATTGGCATCATTGCCACACCATCTTTGTCTTTATCTGATGTTTACTACATACCTAGTCTTGCTTCCGTAGGGAAAATTTTTTATTCTGAATATAACGTGTATTTCTCTCCATCTGAATTTTTTGTACAGAACCACACATATCAAAAGGTGATTGAGATAGGTCGTAGGGAAGGTGGACTCTATATTTTGAACCAGTTTAAAAAGTCAATAATTGCAGCCTCTAGTGTGGATTTTTCTTCATTTCGTTTGTATTCTTCTTCTCCACCTTTTTATTTGTGGCATTCTCATTTGGGTCTCGTTTAAAGTTTTTAATATCTACGAGATTCTTGGGTACTTTGGATAGTCATGATATTTCTAATTGTAGTGGTTGTAAACTGACAAAATGTTTTGCTTTACCTTTTAACAAAAGTATTTCTTCTTCTCTTGCTCCTTTTGATCTTATGCATTTTGATGTGTCGGTCACAAAAAGGAGGTTCTAGATATTATGTCTCTTTCATTGACGATTTTACTCGTTTCACTTGGATCTATCTTATGAAACGTCGGTCTGATTTTTTTTCAAAAATTTTAATGCTCTTGTAAAGACCTAACACTTCGTTACCATAAAAACTTTCGTTGTGACTTGGAGGATGAATACATTTCTAATGATTTTACCATTTTACTTGCCTCTAATAGAACTATACATTAGAACTCTTACGCTAACACTACTCAACAAAATAACATTGTTGAAAGAAAAAATCATTATCTCATTGAGACTGCAAGAATATTGTGGTTATCTACTGATGTTCCAAGTGTCTTTTGGGGATAAGTTATTCTTACAACAACTCATGTTGTGAATCGGATCCCGTCTTCACATAATTTTGATTTTTCTCCTTTTGAAAAACTTTATGGTCATGCACTTGATTACTCTACTTTGTGTGTTTTTGGATGTACTTGTTTTCTTCTATAACCACATTTTGAGCATACTAAATAATCATCTAAGTTTGCTTTGTGTGTCTTTTTGGGATATGGTCTTGGTCAAAAGGGATATCATTATTTTGATCCAGTTAGTCAAAAAGTGTATGTCTCATGTCATGTGCTTTTAGAACATATTCAATTTTTTTTCTTTTCCAACTAACTCACATTATTTTGCTACATATGATGTCATTAAAATTGATCCTTTTGACATTGATGACACTACACATACTTCTATACCAACTCCAGAACGCGTGTTAGCACTAATTACAAACACCGCACTAGATGTAAGACCTGGAAAAATTTAGAATAAAGAGAAAAACATGAAAAAAAAGGATGGCTTGATAAAGATTGTTGATTTTTTTTTAATTTAATTATTTTATTAAATTATGAAATATGGAATAATTATTATTTAAGTGATTTAAGTTATTGTTGTATTTATTTTAATTATTTAAGTGAGTTAAGTTGTTGTTTATATAATTTAAGTATTTAATTTAATTATGATTTATGGAAAATAAGTGTTTTTAAATAAATGTCTTGATTAAGTTGTGAATTTTATTTAATTTAATTATTTTATTGAAATTATAAAACATGAAATAATTATTTGAGTGACTTAAGTTATTGGTTTATTTTAATTATTTATTTAATTGTGGAATGTGAAACTTATGTGTTTATAATTTTGTGGAACATTTAAAATCATGTAAAGCATGTGGTATAATGGTTAGTTTTGATTGTGATGGTTGATGGAATCATGGGTTCAAATATTGCTTGGTTAAGTAGATGGTTATAATTATTTATTTATTTTTCTCTCTCTTCCTTCTAGGTTTGGCTTTTATTTTTTTTACTTCTCTTCTGTTGTAGTAAAAAAACCAAAAATCAACTTTTGTTTCTGTTTTATTTCTTTTCCATTATAATTCGTTGTTGCCACATTATACATATTTTAAGAGAATAAAAACGGTCAAAATCTTGTTTATCTTTTCCTTCCCATATTCTCTCTTTAGTAGATAATCTAGGGTTAAGTTTGAGTTGATGATAAAAACCCCTAGTTTTAGGTTTCTAAGTGGGAGAAAGAAGAAAACGGGAGAGAATGGAAGATGAGCCGTGAAGAGTGAAGGTGGAGACTGGGTGGAAAATGTTTGTGGAGTGTTGTAGAACCAGGTAGGGGAAGCTAAGTGTGCTTTATGTTGTTGTTTGAAGTTTGACCTTAATTTCTGTTTGTTTTTTATGTTTGCCATAGATGTTTGAATGCCTTGAATGCCATATGTTTACATGTTTTCCCTAGCTTAGTATCAATGGTTTTGGATGTAGGCGAAGCTGATTTTGTATTGTATGTTGTTTAATGCTTACCATCGATGCTTGAGTGCCATATGTTTACATGTTTTCCCTAGCCTGGTATATCAATTGTTTTGGATGTAGGGGAAGCTGAACTTGTATAATTCTTTTCACTTTTGTGGTTTGTGGGTTAACACATGGCTCTTGTTATTTCTCTTATGTATGTACACACTATAATGCTTGAATGTTTTCTTATTTTTCTTTTACAATGGTTATGGTTTCCTGGTATATTGATTACGTAAACCTATAAGTTTGAGGCGTGGGTTCTTCTTGATTCTCTAAGGACGTGTTACATGAATCATATAGAAATAAACCTAGGTCTGCATGGCGTTTTGTAATTCTTTCTGTCGTTCTTCTTTTTGTCCACATCAATGGTTTTTGGAATGTGTTTTGGAGTGTTAGGTTCGCATTGGTTGGTGGCTTTGACGAAAATTTTGTAATGGTAGAACATAGGTTGCGACAATGTACAGTACGTGGGTTTCAGCTTCAGGTTTTATAGTTCTTTTCGGTGCAGTTTTGATATGTGAATATTAATGTATAGTTTGTGATTTCCATGGTTGCGGGGTTTGGCATGATGAGAGTTTTCAGGCATCTATTGGATAGCTTGTGGGGTGCTTGGTGCCACTCTTTAATTCTTGCATTTTTCTTTTCTCCTATCATGTTTAGTATGTGGTGTTCACTGTAGGGTTATGTAGAATGGCCATGCCTTTAGAGTGTTGGAAACTTATAGTAGTAGTTTTGTGTATTGGAATTCATAGCATGCATTGTAATGATTTTTCCTTAGCTTTTAGGTTCTCTCCTTATTTCACTTTACGTGTTTGGGTTATTTGGTGCAGCCAAGATTTCTCTCTCTTTACAAAATCATAATCAGTTATTGTTGTTTTTCGCTTCCTTAGAATTCGTTGTGGTTAGCTTTGCTCTCGTTAATGGTTTCATTGTACATGTTAGTTTTGGATCAATTTTGTTGCATGTATAAACAATCATTTTCTTTTAAAGCTTTAGGTAACTTGCATCCATGATGTGACAACATAGCAGGTGGAGTGCTTATGCTTCAAACTTATGTTTAATTCCATGTTAGGTTGTTTGACCAAGGGGCCCACGGTGCACCTTCAATTTTAGCTTAGTTATTTTTAATCCACATTCTTTTTCTTTTTCTTTTATAATCAATGTGTATTTGGTTGCATTATTCATGCTTCTTTTTGCATGATTCTTTCTCTTTATTTTGATATTTGACTTTAAGCATGGTGGTGAACTCTAAGGTCACGTGGCTACCACTCATTGGGTTAGGTTCAGTGTTCATATTATTTTTAGATGAGTAGTGGGTTGCATAGGGACATCGTGAGAAAACTTTTGGGCTAAAGAGGAATAATGGTTTGGTGTATGGTACTCCATGAATAGTTCAGGACACATGAAGTTACGTAGGTTTGCATGGATTTACATGAAAAGTGGGTGTTTCAAGTTGTGGTGCATTTACGTAATTTTCATAGTCACAATTTGTTTCTCTACATACGAAAAACCAAAATTTGTTTATGAGTATTATGTTTAAGTATTTTACTTCGATGAGATTTTGAATATTATTTATCAAGTTTATTTCTGAATTTATTTTATAAATTATTGTTTATGGTTAGCTTACACCTATTTGTTTGTTTGTGTGTTTGTAGTATGTGCGATGATCATATAATGTGTGTGTTATACGGGAGCAGATGATATTGTAGATAAATTTGGCATGAAGTAGAATGACAAGAGGCTGGGGATAAACTCGGAAGTTTCTTATAATTTATTTAATTGTTTTAAATCAAATACTGAAGACTGTGTAATTTTCTTTTGTTCGCAAGTGTTATATGATTTTTTCTTAGACAAACTGACGTTTTGAACCATGTAATTTAAATCAAGTTAATTTTTTTTTATTAGTACATTTTAAACATGTTTATTTTCTAAATTTTTGTGACATCCCAAAATTGGGGTGTTACACTAGAGGTTGTACTTGTTCATTCCCCTACTATGCTGCTTAATCATCTCTTGAAGTTATGGTTCCTCTTTGTCACCTATTCCACCTATTTTTATTACTACTGCTTTTATTGCCTCTATTCATCGTCTTCATGAGCCTTCATCCTACAAAGACGTTGTTTGTGATCCACTTTATCAGAATGCTATGGTTGAGGAACTTATTGCTCTACATTAGACTCCTACATGGGATCTAGTTCCATTGTCACCAAGAAACTGTCCTATTGGATCTCGTTGGGTACACAAAATATAAAAAAAATCAGATGGCTCAGTTCAAAGGTATAAAGCTAGACTTGCTGCTAAAGGATATACCCAAGAATATTGCATGGATTATGAGGAAATATTTTATTATATGGCAAAGATGACTATTGTTCGTACCTTGATTGACATCGCTTCTATTTTTTCAATGGAAGATTTTTCAAATGAATGTTAAGAATGTCATTTTCAATGGGATTTACATTAGGTAGTCTACATGAATCAACCACCAGGTGTCTCTCACAAATCTTGTGAAGTTTGTAGACTTCAAAAAGCCCTCTATGGTCTTAAACAAGCACCTCATGCTTGGTTTCAGAAGTTTTCTACAGTAATTGTCTCTCTTAGTTTTGTTGCTAGTCATCATGATTCTGCATTATTTTTCAGGAAAACCAATGCAAGACAAATTTTGCTATCCTTATATGTTGATGATATGATTATTATTATTAGTGATGGATTTTAATGGGTGTAATACATTACTTTTTGGGTATTGAGGTTGTTTCTTTTTCCAAAGGTTATCTCTTGTCTCGGTCTAAGTATATTGTTGACCTATTTGAGCATGCTCGACTTATTAGCAACAAGATTGTTGATACTCCTCTTGAGAGAGGTGTGTGATAATCCCCATCGGATGGTGTTCCTTTGACTGATTCTACTTTATATCGAACTATTGTTAGGAGTTTAATTTATCTTACTGTGACTCGTCTAGACATTGCACATGTTGTTCATGGTGTTAGTTAGTTTGTTTCAACTCTCACAACACTTCATTGGGGTGTTGTTCTTTGTATTCTTAGGTATCTTCGGGGCACTCAATTTCAGTCTCTTTTGTTTTTTTCTAGACTTGAGTTCCTATTGTGATGTGAATTGGAATGGTGATCCTAATGATTGGAAATCCACTATTGGGTGGTTTTTTTTCTATGATTCACTTATATCATTGAAGAGTAAGAAACAAAATGTTACACCTCGATCATCCACAGAAGCTGAGTATTGTGCCATGGCTTTGACTACTTGTGAGATTATTTGGCTACATTTGTTACTTGCTAATATGGTTATCTATTTGAAAGATCTTACGCCTCTACATTGTGACATTAAGAGTGTTATTCATATTTCTTGCAACTCTGTTTTTCATGAGCAAATCAAAAATATTGAAACAGATTGTCATTTTACTCGTCATCATCTTCAACTTGGCACTATATCTTTACCATTTGTTCCTTCGACTCTACAAATTGCAGATATATTTACCAAGCTGCACTCTCTTTTATGCTTTCGTTTTTTATTTGACAAACTCTCAATTTGAGGGGATGTTTGCAATATCCCTTTCAATATAGATTATCATAGTGCTTGCTAAAAATTCAGCCTCCATCTTATTTCTCAACTTGTTCTTGATTATTTTCATTGCAAAAAAAAAAATATCTTTCATTTGTAGCTGTAGAAACTAGAAGAGTCATGATAAGACGAAGTAATCTATCTATCAAGTAGTAAACTTTAGACTTTTTTGTTGTTGCCAAACATGTACCATAACTCTTGCATTGTTGATAAATTCTTCAAATTTGAATCTTGACGAGCATCAATAATGAAATGTTGAAGTTGAAAATTCAAATTAATCTTTTCTTGCTCATTGAAATCCATGGGATAATATTTTTCCACAAGAGTGCAAATTTTATCAATATTAAAAGCTTTATAAGCATCCTTAGGATCCAAAGTAGAGCTTAGAATTAATAACTCCATTGCTTGGTCATTAAATCTACAAGTTAACTCTTGTAATTGCTTATCAATGGTAACGAAGAATATTTCAACTTTGAAATAATGTTCCACTGTAATATGATCCTTTTGGTGATGAGAGCGTCCTTGCCTTGCTACATAAGAAGCCCCAAATATCATGTTTTTCACAAAAAGAAGTCACGTTTTTAATAACTTATCCCAACCATTTTCTCTCAAGTTTTGAATAAGTCCTTTTGTAGAACAAACTAGACGCATAACATTAACTATATCCTGATATTGTTGTTGTAATGCTTGACAAAGAACATCTGTTATCCCCATAATTTATCTCATCAAATACAAGATCAGTATAAACTCAAATGAGGTCAAGCTTTTGTATGCATTATTATCATCACCACGTTGTGAATAAGTAGATCCATCAACAGTAATTTTTTCTAAAACTAAACAAGTTGCATCATACATATTGATCAAGCTACAAATAGAAGAGAAATGAGAGCTCCAACAGGTATCTCCAGCTCATTTTAAAGTACCAATTTGATTTGCCCCTTTACCCTTTTCAAGCTCATCAATTTCTAACAAATATGCAATTTCATCTAACTTGGGAGCTTGTAACTCATCATGACGTTTACTAGAAGAGCAAATACTATTGACAATAAAAGTCAATTTTGAAAAGAATTGGTGAATTGGAATAACTTCTCTTGATGCTGCAACCAAGGCAAGTTGTAACCGATGGACAAAACAATGAACATAATATGCATAAGGACTATGAGTCAAAAATAATGCTTGTAATCCATTCCATTCTCCTCTCATATTGCTAGCACCATCATACCCTTGACCACGGATATTAGAAACATTAAGATTATGTCGAGATAGTACAACACACAATTCATTCTTCAAAGTTATTGTTGCAGTGTCTTTAACATGCACAATATCAAAAAATCGCTCTTGAATAAAACCATTTTTATCAACAAATCTCAAAACAAGAGCCATTTGCTCTTTTTTTGATTCATCACGAGCTTCATCGACAACTATACAAAACTTGGAATCCCCAATTTCCTCACGAATATGATTTTTCACTTTACTAGAAAGAATATTCAATAACTCCTTTTGAATTTTAGGTGAAGTATATTTGGAATTGAATGGAGCATTTTCCAACACAACTTTTGCAACTTCATCATTGTATGATGCTATGAGTTTTATCATCTCAAGAAAATTACCTTGGTTCCTCGATTCAGTACTTTCATCATGACCTCTAAAAGCACAAGCTTGAAGTGATAAAAAACGAACCGTGTCGATTGAAGTCTTGAGACGTAACCGATTCTTCATAATTTGATCTGAGCTTTGCACTTCCAAAACATTCCTAATGTGACAATTTTGATTTAACAAGTCTTGACAAGCAGACACTGCAATATTGTGTGGTGAACAAGGATCCTTCCCAATGTGTTTAAGGAAAGCACAATTTTTTCCATTATTAACTTTCCTCCAATTTTTAAAACCTATAAAATAACATTCAAAAAGTTAAAACATGTTGATGACAATAAACTTATTGCCAATTAGAATTCAATGAAAATAAACTCAATTACCTGTAACAATGAAAACATCTGAGTCAGGTCATCCACTTGGTTTTTTACTAAAAAGATAGCACAGTAAGCAATATGCAACATCTTTTAATGGCGAATACTCTAACCATGAAGGAAATAAGCTAAACCATGTGTATTGAAATCTTCTTGGATGATCATCTTTACCAGACAATGGATAATTTTCTAGATGCATTTGATATGGACCCCATTTTAGATAAACCCTTCGTACCTTATCAATTTGATTTGGTGGGTATTGCCAAATTTGAAGACGCTTTCTCGGATCATGTTCTAAAGTATTTTCAAATTCATTATATGTAACTTTAGAAACCTTAGAGAGTTGTTTTTCGTTTTCTTCAATATTTGGATTCTCATGAAGTTTCTCAATTTTAGATGACGTAGATGCATTTTTTTCATCTTCATCACAAGCCTTCCTCTTGAAAAAAGAATCAATTCTTTACTCTTTATCATAATTTTTCTAATATAAAATTTTCACCTCTCACCTATTTACAAAAAGATAAAATTATGAATATCCCAAATTAAATCTTAAAAGCAAGACTCAATATTTTAAGAAAACTAATAACTTCTAAATGATTAGCTTCCCTTACCTTAGAGTAGATTCCTAATCTTGTTCTTCCCTTACACAACTTCAAAGCCTAAAATAGCTCTATCTACACAAAGAAGAGTTTGATTAACAATTAAAGCATGATTTTATAATCTCTAACAGATAGAGATATGCCTAGAGCGTAGAAAAGCCACATAGAAAAAATTGTTCGGTCCAAAATGTTCCTTAACTCTTCAATTTTGTCGTAGTGCAATTTGATTTTGAAACTAATAAGAAATTGATGGTGAAAATTGATATGGAAATAAAACAAGAGAAAGAGATTGAGGCACGAAAGAGAGAAACCAAATAAAAAAGTATAAGAAATTATAATAGAGAAAAAAACATGATTTTTAAATTTTAAAAAAGATTTTTCAAACTAAATTAATATAAATAAGGTAAAAATATATAAATAAAGTAATAATATATAAATAAAGTAGTAATATATAAATATATTTTTTTAAATATATAAAAAATAAAATAAAATAAAAATCAATTAATATAAATAAAGTAATAATTTATAAATATTATTTTTTAAATATATAAAAAATAAAGTAAAAAAAAATGGTTGGGGGAGCCGTGGCTCCCCTGTCCCTTCATTCTTCCGCCCCTTATGTCAATCATTCCCACCGTTGTTGTGCACTTCATGTTATATGTAATAGAGTTATAGTCAATACACATGGACCGCAACTATGTAATAGAGTTATACCAGGAAACCATAACCATTGTAAAAAAAAGGCTTAAATACTCTTTTGGTCCTAGTTTTGGTCGACTTTTTTCATTTTGGTCCTACTTTTTAAATTGTTTTCAATTTGGTCCTACTTTTCGTTATATTTTTTCAATCAACTCCTTTCCGTTAACTCCGTCCAAATCATTAACGGATGTGAACAGTAACTGCCACGTGTCATT
>Ga0214544_1001343_pt1 | contig 50644 bp, 22 predicted proteins | sample CNSS3metaG_FD_160074 | JGI IMG/M metagenome (GOLD analysis project Ga0214544, IMG submission 160074) | Root nodule microbial communities from cowpea collected in UCLA plant growth center, Los Angeles, California, USA - CNSS3 | ecosystem: Host-associated > Plants > Roots > Nodule | place: USA...
ATAATATATATATATATATATAAGAAATTTTTTAAGATCCAGTGATTAGCAATATTTGTTTCGTAAAAATTAGTGTTTAATGCTTAGTTTGTTAAAATATTCTCATACCTGTAGTGGTTATCATTGCTCAGCGTCACCTGATCAACCTTCGGTGCTAATCAGTTCGTAAAAGGTGGTGCTCAATGACACCATTATGGGGCTCAATGTTATATCAGAAAATCAGGATTTCTGTGAGGTGATTAAGGGAACTTTAACCTGTCCAATTGATCAATTTGGTACTCCTCTTTTAGTATTTTGAGTCCAAACAATTTTCATAAGATAGAGCTTGTAGCAAATTACTCAATTGCTTAGATTTCAATTATATCATTCACACACCAAAGCATATTGCAAACACTCAACATACAATTATCATCCAAATTACACAAGATCACAATAGACATACATACATACTATATCAGATTCATCAAACACAGCCAAATTTCATCCCTAAAGCAAAAGATTAGTAACATGCACAACATTAATTTGATAAACTCACACAACACATATTAAAACTAGCTTCTTTTACATGACCAAGCAACTCATATGACCCAAACAACTCTATGAACTCTAAACTACCTCTAACCACACAGATGTTCTATCTACACATAGAACAATCACAAGAACAATCAAGACCTACTGTTATGATCACTGATCAACAAAGACTCATACGCAAGATTTAGCTCCTAAGAGACAAGAGTGAGTATAACGGGTGCAAGTCTTGGAGTTTGCTCAATACACTTAACTTATGGAAATAAAGTCAAATGTCTAAGTCTTGTGGATCATGAGGGTTATGGTTATCTTTGTGTCGATATAAGCGTGTTTTTGTAGACATTTGATTGCTGTTAAGAGTATGCGATGGTTGAATTGAATGGAATTAAAATTCATCCTAATATTATATATTATAAATGATATGTGTGGTTATATTTACACTAGTTGACCTTGTTATCTATGAGTTGTGATTTGTTCATGAAGATCGAGGTGTGAGGGTTGTGTTGTGATGATTGAGGCTTGGAATTGAATTATTGAATTAAAATCAGATGAGGAATTTTATCTGTGATGCAGTTTTGATTGATTAACCATACTTACAATAGAGATGAGGAAAGTGTAATAAATGGTGGAACATATAACTTGTGTAAAGAATTATTATGTACATTCGTTGAAAATATTGATTTTAATTTGATAATGGAATTGACATATGTAGTATTTGTTAATTTTCACTAGCTTATCCTCCTGTTTATGGTTATGGTTTTCACCTGTGATGATCATATGTTGTACATGATCACGGAGTATCATGCAGGTGGTGGAGGAAATAGAAGTGAGGTCTCAAAGCTCTTCGATATATATATTATTATATTTGATAGTACCTCCTAGGATGTCATAATTATATATTTCTTTTGAAAAATATTTGAACCAAATTCTTGGAGGGTTGTAAATATATTAAGTATATGCATAATTTCATGATGCTAGTGACCATTATTAATCATGTCATGAACAAATTGGTAGTGTGATATATGCTAATTGGGTCATTATCTTTTGTTATCAAAGCAGTTCTTCCTTAGGATAGTCTGAGTTTGTAGGTTTGTTGTGCTTCTGCAGTATGTGAATAACTATTCAAATTCCAGTTTACTAATTAGGTTAGTGAAAATAATAGTATTAAAAGAGAAATAATCTTGATGGAGTGATGAACTTACATATTTATGACTAAATTTAAGATGATTTTTTATCTTAATTCTGGTCTTTTTACCTGTGAGTGATTTAAAGATACTCACATTATTTGATTGTGGATATATGTTTGATTTGGGTATAAGAGGTTTATTTGCTTTGAATGTTTGTTTTATTAAAAACTCTCGATTTTGTTATTAGGACTTTTTCTTTTTGTATAGTATTGAACGTTGTTTTAAATACCTTCTTTCTTCTGTTGCTGAAAATATAAATTATTTGGGATGAATTTATGAATATTGCGCACACAAAAAATAATACTAAAAGTGATGCTTTTTAATGTTTATCATATTTTTATTTGAGTAAAATCGGTGTTAATCCATTTATAAAATAACAAAATTATATAAAATATTATTGTTCAACTATATTTCGTACGGTTCTTATAAATAAGCTTGTTTCTTGGGCATTATCCCTATACATTGGACCTGAGATTTACCTACAATTAAGTTTTTCAATATTTATTATATATAATAAATAAAAATTATATATAAAAATATATAGAGAAAAAAAAATATTATATATATATATATATATATATATATATATATATATATATTATTAGAAAATAAATTTATATTTAATTTATTATCACAGTGTGTAAATTGATGACTTTTCGATTCATATATTATTACTTATCTAACTTTTAATTGATATAGAATCTTTAACAAAGTCTTCACATCAATAACATCAAATATAGAAATATAAAACTTGAGAATAGATAACATGATAGATTTAATTAATTTCAAATGGGATAAACTGCTATATTATATAAAACATAAGTTTAAATTTAACTTATCATTACAATATTAATTTATAAAATAAGAATTATATCTACTTATATACTCTGTAAATTAATTTTATATTATAAGATCCCTATCACAGTATTTTATATGCCTAATGCATTCGTATTATTTTTCTTTGTATTTTCTTTCTTATAGGAAAACCTACACACAAAATATCATCTTAATTTTCATTTTCCTTAGCTCTTTCTTTCATTTTCCATTCACTCTTTTCCCTTTCTATCACCAAACCTAACATACCGAAGTACTTATTTTTGCTTAAAGAACAAATTATATATTCCTTCTATTTCAAACCCACTTATGTTTTATCATTTAAAAAAAATCACATGGAGTGGCATTCTTTCTTTAGTTTTCATCAAAATATTAAAACTTATACCATAAAATTTATTTCAAATAAACTACACTAGCTTAATATTTTTATTAATATCATAGATACCAACCTTAACCCTGTTGCAAAAATGAAATTGTAGTAACAAAAAACGAGAAAATAACAAATTTTATCTAAAAAAAAGTGAAAAACCTAACTTAATCTTTTAAATGTATAAAAAGTTTAAGAGTTATATATGTTTTCAATCCCCAAATTTGGATACAAGATTAAAATTAGTGTATGTTTTAAATTTTAATATAATTATGTACTTAAACTTTATAAATGAACATATTTAAAAAAATTTCTAACCTAATTGTGTGAATTTTTTTTAACATATTAAATAATATTTTAGATTGATGTATGAGTTATTTGCACAATTTGATACATTACAATTCAAATGCAAACAATTGGGTTAAAAGAATTGTAGCCAATGACGAATCATCACCAATATTTTTGGAAGAGGTAAATAATACATTAAAAATTTATATATTTAATTATTGTCACTAATACAATAAAAAATGAATACATAATGAAATACAACTGTGACGATAACATAAAGGATTGTCCTTCATCCTTTCATATTTTTGAACTCATCAATAATTAAATCATAACTAAAATGTTAAGCTATTCTTTTAAAAAATGAATCTAATATTTTATTCTTTATAATATACTTTTTAAAAAAAATTAAGAATAAAACATAATTTATCATAATCTAATAAAATATTGAGTAACATAATTACTAAAAGAAAAATATTTAACAATCAAGTCACAATTAAAAATAGGTTATGAAAAAACACATATTACATTATACTTTTTCTTCTATATTTATAAAAAACCGAATATACAAAAGGCTCATGAGATAAGAAATAATGTTAACTATTAAACTAATATTTCACTATCAAGTGAGATAAGAGATTTACATTTTTTTTTCTTCAAGAAAGAGAGAGAACATATAAATGAGAGTAGAAATAATAAGTTTTGTGAGAGATAAGTATATTATTCTATTAGAAACTTAAAAGACGAGAGAGAAAATAAAAAAAATTTAATATTTTTGTATTATTATATTTGATTTTTTTGTTTTATTATTAATTAAAATTAAATGTTATACTTTATAAAAAAAATAAAAAGATACATAATTTAATTTTCATCAATTCTCAATATATCCTACATATAATTTTAAAAATTTCACAAAATTTGAGGGGTCACAGTGTAATATCTCATTTTAGTAGTATAAAACTAATAAAATAAGACATTTCATAATAATATTCAAAGGCGGATGAACAAAATAAAAAGTATATTAGTGCAGTCCTTCAAGAGATCAAACTATAAAAATATACCATTTATACAACACCAAACCCACAAAAATATCCATATACCGAACATACTAACCACTCATACATTCGATACAATCTCACAACTCTAACTACAAACTTCTCATCCTTCATAGGTGTCTCTAAACATGCATCTTCCTTTGCTCACATCAAAATTGTAATCATCGCAAAAGAAGAAAATAACACAAGACCATAAAGTGTAAAGGTAAGCTAGTATATAAAAGAATTATCCTAAGATCATTTAAATCATTTAAACTATAAGACATACATGGACAAACTACAATAATTCACCTTCACATAATTGCACACAAACCGTTGACATTAAATTCAATTATCCGAATACATGCATTTGGAATCGGAATCACTAATGACTTGCACTTGTGGTGGCCTCTACTGCTCTGTAGAGTCATTGCCAATGGATTTCACCCTACCACACACAAGGTTAATCCATGATCATCTAAGGTCATTATCCTGCCTTAGACTATGACTTCCTATTACTCTCACCACTTGAACCATTCTCCTCTACTTTAGTGTGAATGATCATTAGAGTTTCAGGATGTCACCTTACTTGAATCCATAGTCCAATGAATACACTAAAAAGACTATAATAAAATCTCCCCATGAAACCCATGGTATTACGTCAAATACATACAATGTTCATATACATTAAGAAACTCATCATCATCATCATAGTTTCACAACAATACTTTCACCATAATTAATTACTTTCACAATCATATATATCTTTAATAACATTTTCATATTCACACATCAATAATTCCATCACAATCAATTACAGTCTCAAACATATACATACATAAAGTACATCAAAATGGTAAAAAAAATTTCTTTAACCCCACCATTCAAAATGAAGAATTACGTGTCTAGGGTCAACTGTCAAAATTTCAGCTCGAGTTGATGGTTAATGAAGCCGAAATCTTCATTTTACCAAGAAGATGCGAACTAGAAAAAAAAAAAGGTGGCGCTCGATGCTACAATCCTTGGAACCCACTGTTTTGGGTGCACCTGACGGTCCAAAAGTGGCGCTCAACGACACTAAGTGGCCTGGCACCTGACGACACTACAACAGCGCCCGATAGTGCATAAAAAACAATAAGTTTTTGGGAAAATTGGTTTTGTGCAATTGACTAATTTAACATCTTTACTTTATTGTTTTTTTTTTTATTTCAAATGGTTTTAGAGAGTTCAACACTAATACCTAATCACTCAAAACATAGATTCAAACTTTTCCCCAAATCAAGACCAAACATAAATCAAATATCAAACAGTTTAATATGCAACTCATCGATTCAACACACCACATCATAATTAACTATCAAGATTATCAGTTCACACCAAATTTCAACATAAAACCTAGATTCTCTTACCTCTAATGCAACCCAAGCTTGAAACAATGAAGCCTCAAGATGATTCGAACACCAAAAATCCAACTCAACCTAAAGACCAAAGCAAAGGAATGAAGAGAGTGATGAGACTCTAGTCATGATCAAATCAGAATCAAAGTCTCATGAACAATATGCACCAAGAAACCTCACATGCAACCCTACCCAAATAGAAAAGAAGAAGAATATTAAAATTTTCAACCTACGTAAATGAAAAATTTGTTATGTTAAATTTGAAGAAGACTGACATGATCTCAAAATTAACCTCTAGTTCACAAAAAGATAAAAATTATATGAGAAAAAGAAAGAATTAAGGTTAAGTTGAAATTGAAAATAAACTTATATAGAGAAAAAGAGAAAAATTTTGTATTTTCAAAAAGATGAGACAATTAAGATTTTTTTTAAATAAGTTTTACATATAGTATTTTTGCTCCTTATATAATCTGTCACTAACTATACTTATTTATTTTTAAATTTAAAATAAAAATACATCAAAATTTAAAATAAAAAAAATGTTAATTTCACTTGTCTAAATTTAAGGGTAAGAGATTTAACCCAAAGTTTATAATTGGTCAATGTTGTATTTTAATAATAAAAACTGTTTGAATAATAAAAAAATGATAAAAGTTAAAAAAATTTGTGTACATTTAAGAGGGATACACTATTTTTTTTTTTTTTTACTTAAAAGATTGATGGCAATTTGCAATGATTCTGTTGTGTAGGTTGGGATGTGAAGAAAGCGCGCACGTGCAAGGGGCAGGAGGGTAGTGGCTGACCGTGATGTACGGGCAGCTGTTGTGGGTCCGGAAGACAAGGACAGGTGAATAGAAGCGCCAGCAAGACCATGAGTCAGGTGGGTCCCACTTCGATGGTCCTTGTCTCCTTCTCTTTCTCTGTGGGTCCCTTGCCCCGTCAGCTCCATGTTTGCTTTTCTCAACCTTTTTCTTCCTCTCTCTATCTTCATTCTTTTTTTCTCTCTTATTTCTCAATATTATTCTCTTTCTTATTCTAAATTAATCACAAAGCAACACTACATTTCTCATATCTTCTTTTCAATCAATAAATACACTTCTTATCATTTGCAAAAATAATAATTGCCTCTTCTAACATTCATTTCATCATATTTTAATAATATTTTTATTTACTTTCTTTTGGCTTTTATTTGAGCAAAATTCATTAAGATAAAGACAAATACAAACATACTCACAATAATAAATTTAATTTTTATTTTTACTTTTTTTTAAATGTATAGAGTATTTTGATCGAATAAATTATTTTAATTGTGATCTTCTTATAAGTTAATTTTATTTTTATTGAATTGTGATTTTTTTTTATATTTTAATCTAAATAATATTTTATTTATTTATTAATAAATATATACACATTTTAAAATAAAAAAAATTATGTTATCTAAGATTGAAAAACATAAATTTGATGTTATCTAAATATAGTTTAGTCTTACAATTTTAAACTTATACTCTATGTATGATCTATAATTAAAGAGTTCTATAATATAAAAAACTAAAATGTGTGGTCATAATGAAGATGTTCTTAACATTAAAAATGATACTTTTTAAAGAATGATTTATTTTTATTAGGGTATCAATACTCGTAGCAATTAATAATGACCTAAATGCATGTCCCACCAATTTAAATGTTTGAAAGCTTTAAACCCTTATAGTAACTAGAAAATCATGCAATTTATATGGTAAAACAAAAATGTTGTATTATTTCAATTCAAAGTGAAGTGTTTTTTTTTTATGGAAAATTTATTTATATATTTATTTGGTGGAAAATTGATGAAATCCCACTATGAAAATTTTGTTACACTAATTTATGATTATTCTAGAATTGTGGGAAGTGACGTGGTGTGTAAAGAAAGAGGCATAAGTGGTAGATGGGGCCATGCCACAGCATAGATATCATGAGTTTGTTTGATTTTGATGCGATGGGAGTCACACAATTACCTTTATGCCCTTTCTTTTTCATGATTTTCTCACCTTTTTCAAAAGCAAAAATGTGTCTTTTGCCATTATCAAATCAAATTCCATGCACATTTTCAAAAGCTCTCAACCTTTATTATTATTATTGCTTTTCTTTTTCAAATTCAATGCAAATCCCTCAACCACACACCAAAAGTATCACAAATCCCAACAATAACATAAAATTATTTAATAGAAACTAATTACTCAATTTATTAGTTTTAAGTATTTGGTAAAATTAGTTGATGTCAATATATTAAATGTAAATAAATTTTTATTGAAATTTTTTATTATATAATAATAAGGATTAGATATGAAGTGAATTTTGAAATTAGTTAATTTTGAAACTTTTGATCAATTTAGTCATTCATTTTTTGAAATATGTGGATTTATTTCTTTTAATCAAATTTTGTCAAATTTATTTGACATTTCAAGCGTGTTTTGGGATTGTATTTGAGTTTGACACATTTTTACTTAAATGTTAAGTCAAATACTATTAGGAAACGCGTTTGAAATGTCAAATAAACTTAACAAAATTTGATTAAAAGGACTAAATTCACGTATTTCGAAAGATGAATGACTAAATTGGTCCAAAGTTTTGAAATGGACTAACTTCAAAATTCATTGAAAATTAAGGAAGTGGAAGCATATTTAATCCTAATAACAATTATGATATATTTATTTTTCATAATTTTTGTTTGTTTAAATTATTGTTAATTATATTTTCATTTTCAAAGTATTTTGAAGACAAAAAGATTTCCTTGTACAAATGTAAAACATTCTTTTTAATAAATAAATGCGTTTTTATGTGACAAACCGAATCGAAGACTATAATGTAATAATCTTCACTTTTATTTTAAAAATATTTTACATTTAGACTAAATATTTTAAATATTTGTAACTAATTTTAGAAAGAAACAAAATTTGTATACACTAGTTTAGATATAAAAAATATATTTAACTTTTAATTTTTTATATTTTTTGATAAATGTAATTTTCATATAACATCATATAGTTATTTTAATTTATAAGATTAAATATTTTCATCTAAACCATATAAAACAAATAAAAATTATAAGTTAACCAACACAATATAATAATTAATATTTTTAATTGAAAAATTTAAAATGGTAATAATATATTAAAATATAAGGGTTAATGATAAAATAAATAAATCATAATATAAGCTAATTGAAATGATTTATACCTAGGTTAAAGTTTCTCAAACAAATTACTTACTAAACATTTTGGTATTAGTGGAACTACTTTATAAGCTAATCATATTACTAACTAATATATATAGTTGATTGATTTTACAAAAGACATTTACATTATATATATATAATAGTTGTTTAAGATTTTTTATAGTCCTTTATTAAAGTCATGTGTTACAATAATATATAGAGCATAGACCTCACATGCAAGATGTATCTTAGGAAGACATAGGAAGCAAAAGAAAGATTCTCATTTGGTAGGGTTTGATTAGGGTTAAGAGACATTTGGTATGACACAAAATCTTGCAATTTCCTCACTTTTTAATTACTTCACATTTCATCATTTTTTTTTTCAAGTGCCACCTTCTGTTCATCACAGAAAGTACAGTATCAGTTCAGAAAGAAAAAAAAAAATGAATGAAACAGTGAAAGGATTCTCTTGCCCTAGGAACAGTCCAAGTGAAGAGAACCTTGTAGAGACATGCTTTATTTATTTATTTATTTATTTCTTTTTTTCTTAGTCTTTTTGCCATTAGTTCATAGCAGACCAGACCAAATAAAAGTTGTCTGTCTTTATTCAAAGAAATTTTTGTGAAAATTTAAGTAGAAAAAATAATATTCGATAGATAAAATTGATAGAATAAATAGTTACACTTAGGTTTTCGATAGTGAAATATAATTTTGTGGATGGATATTGAACCTAATATGAAAGTAAAATTTTAAATTTCATTTTTAGTAAACGGTGTAAATTATAGCTTATTATCAAGTAATTATTAAAATTATATATGTAATTTATTTTATTAGATATTTTTTATATTTATTCAAAATTAAGAAAAAATAATTAATCTTGAATCTTATTCAAATAATTGATATAAATTGATGGTCTTTCGAAAAAAATATTCAAAAAAAGTCAATAACAATGAAATATAAATCCAATATTTGTAAAAGATTCATATCATCTCGATTTAAAACTTTAAAATATTAAATTTATAAAAAAATTATTAATTTTTTTATTTTTGATTTATGTGAAATTTAAATTTGCTTATATTTTTTGTCTTAAGTTAATTTTCAATTTAAATAATTTACATTTAACTAATATAATAAATTAAATAATTATATATATATATATATATATATATAAATATTAAATTCAGTTTATACTAAATTAATTTAAGGACGATGATGGAGACACATTGAATTAGAGAGTAAAAAGGCAGCGCAACCCATTTTGGAGTGTAGTACAAATACTCATTAGAGGAAGGACCAAATATTAAAAAGGTTATTTAAAGTGGAAAAGGTCCTTTTGGGAAAAAGTGTGTTTGGGGTAGAACCGGTCCCAAAGGTTAAGTTTAAACTTCATGACGTATTAAAACCAACCATTACCAATAGCTAAATACGTTTTTTATTCTTTAATTTTGAGTAAAAATTAAATTTTTTTTTTTAGTTTTAAAATAATTTAATCTTTTATTTTTATAAGTGTGAGGTGTAATATTTATAATTAAATTTTATTAAGTTTATTTAATATTTCAAACATATTTTTAAATTAATATTAAAACAAAATGTAAATAAATCAAATGTTATACTGAAAGTTAAAACATGTTTGAAACCTTACTTTTTATTATTACAATGGTTAAGGATTCACATCAAAATTAAAATTCCCATGCAGTTAAAAAGGGAAAAAAATATAAAAGAGAGAAATAATAATCAAAGTGGCTATCTTAAAATTTTGGAGATAAAAAGATTTAATATTTTTTTTACTTATTTTTTTCATAATTAGTTATTGTAAAACTCTTTTAATATTTCTATTCAGAAAAACTCAACAACAATTGTGTTGTTATTGTTTTGTTTCGATAACTAGCTCGAATAAATATACAAATGGTATTACTATTTCTCGCGTATTATTGAAATATTAATATAAATTTTCTTGGATATTTCCTCTTAAAAAATGTAGGACAAGATGAGTAGTCAAAAATTGAATATACTATATTAAGTAATTATGAATATATTAAGTAAATATGAATACTATAATATATATATAAATTTATTTTTTTAAAATTTTAAATTAAAGATAATATTTTAGTCTTTTTTGTATTAGTTTTCTCAAAATTTATCAGTGTTGAATCTTTATAATATTTTACTTCAGAAAACTAATAATAATATGAAAATTATTGATTCATGTTGGTAATGGATATGAATTAAGTTAAAAATAATATTAAATTTCTTATATAAATTTATATATAACTTATTAAGACAATTATTTGGTCAATAATTAAAAAGGATAAATACTATAATTTGTTTCGATATTATTCTCTCGAATAATTCAAAAACAAGAATTTTGAAATAGAAAAACTTATCTTAAAAACAACTAGAGGTTTTGTTGTTTTCTTAATCGGTCTATTATTTGGTCTACAACAACAACAAAAAACAATAAATACTCTAATTTATTTAATTAGTTAATCTTATTGAACATGTATATGTTTATATATAAATAAAGAAAAATCAACCATTTAATTACATACTTAAGAAATAAAATTATTCTGGTGCACCACCAATTGTCACTTGGATTGTCCCCACCAATCAATTTCTCTATTAACACATCACATGATTCATTTTATTATACTCATTTCATCAAAATTAATCACTTCTACAATTATTCATGTTTCTTTTTATGTCATTATTCGTGTTTATCATTTAAAAACTTCAATAATATTTATAATAGATAAATAGTCCATAAAATGTTAAAATAACAATCTATTTTATAAAGGGAAAAATGGTAAATCTAAATTAAAAACAGCTACATCTGTATAATAATGAATTACATTTTTTCTCATATGAAATCAAAAAAAAAATATATATATATATATATATATATATATATATATATATATATATATTATGAAAGAAAAGTTATACCTTTTATGATCAAACATGAGTATAAGTAGGTAGTAATATGATTAAAGCAATAGTTTATTTTTTAAGAAATAATATTTAAAAGAAAAAAAGTATTAATTCAGCAGTTGACTAATTTTTCAAGTTTAGCAACTTGAAAATATTTGAAGAAGGTAGAAACATTTGTGTTGTAAAGAAAAGGGAAAATAGGGTTAAAAAAAAAATTATGAACATAGTATTAATATAATATTAAAGCCTCATGATTGGTGGAGAGTAGGAGCATAGTTTGCAATGTGCACTACCTTATATAATCCAATTGAAGTGAACCTCTCATTATATAATAGCCATTTTTCTTTGGTTCCATTCCTGCATTTTCTAGCTTCTTCTTCTTCTTCTCTTTTCTCTCAATTCTTCATCCATGGCTACTTTTCCTTCTCCTCCTTCACCTTCTTCTTCTTCTTCTTCAATCCCTTCTCCAAGATCCACCATGTTTTACTATGCTAGAAGTGAAAACCACTATGAGGAACCTCACTTTCTTCAAGCTTGTTTTCTCTGCAGAAAACCACTAGGCCAAAACCGTGACATCTTCATGTACAGGTTAGGTCAATTCAGATCACTCAATCCACCTCTTTCATCTCTTTCACCCCACCCCAGATGCTGATTCTTGTTCATTCTTCAACTTTCAATGGAAATTTTCCATTTTTACACTGAATTTCCATGTGGGGTGCTGTGTTCTGGACCTTAGTTTCCAGATCTAGAATAAAGCACCTGCAATATTTCTGTGGCTGGGTTAATTCATACTTGTTGGGTTTTTTTTGGCTGATTTAATTCAATAAATAAGTCCAAGATTTGTTTTTCTTTTTCAATTTTCTTACAAGTTGAATGGTTTAAATCAAGTTTTATTGTTGATAGATTGAAATTCTGTGATTTGTTGAGATTTGTGATGAGGGTTTTGGAACTGTTGTTTTGCAGAGGGAACACACCATTTTGCAGCAAAGAGTGCAGACAGGAGCAAATAGAGATTGATGAGGCAAAGGAGAAAAGTTGGAAAGTTTCTTCCAAAAGGGGTGTGAGAAAATCAGAGAACAGTCAAAATAATTCCACAACCAATAAGGCTGTGAGAACAGGAACAGTTGCAGTGGCATAATCAAGGAATAATCCATGACATGATGATGGTGATGATTATGATTGATGAAGATGAGTGAGGAAAAGGGTTCAATTTTTTTGAAGTGAAAAAGATGGAATGGAGAATTCCAAAGGAAGATGATGAAGTGCAATCAATAATCCATGAAGATTCTGATGAAACCGGGATGAATCTTCTCTGTCTTTGTAAAGAAAAAAGTTGGGTTTTTTATTTTTTCCATTGGGAATAGGAAAACCCAACCAAGAATTTTTGGCTACTTTTGTTTCTGTTTTTTTCTTTGGTAATATTTGATTTGACCCTTTTATTTTTACTCTTTTTCTCTAGTGTTCTATAAAAAAAAGAAAAAAAAAAAACATCATGGATGTATCGATGAGAAAATGAAGAAAAAGCATAAGAGATTATTCTTCATCCAAGATCTAGATGAGTGAACTTTTGCTACATTCTTCTAAGCTTGTGTTCATGGCAAATTTTATTTTCTACTAAAAGTTTATTTCATATAAACCCAAATCTCAATCAAACAAAATTTATTTATTTTTTCTTGGATCTTGACAACCTACGATAATTTGTCCATATGGAAAGAGTTTGGATCCTTAAAATGGGTATATGGTATATGGGAATTTTCGCAAATGAAAATAAAAATGTTAAATAGAAAGTTAAATGGTCAAATTTGTCATCTTTATTCTTTCACTATGAATGTTTTAGCAGCCAAAGCTATATATCTTTCAACTGGAAAATTCTTTCATATAATATAATTTTTTTTTGAAGTTAAATTTGATTTAATTTGACTTGATAAGTTTGATTTAATTTAGGTTCACAAGGGTTTCAGTTGAGTATCACTTTAATAAAACTTATTATATTGGTGAAAGATTCTCATTATTGGAATATAAATATAAAATTATATATATATTTTCTTTTTCAAAAAGATCACTTGTATATGACTTCACTAATGCAACTTTTCATGGAATAATGGACATTAATTTTTCAATGTCTAAATGCTCACACCAACTTAGTGCTATAGTGGTGTTTCTCAAGAATTGCATATCTTGTATACCACTTGTTTACGGTGCTTTATCAATTACGAAGGAACCCTAATTTACATTCTTTTTATTTTACATAAATAAATAAAGGGTTAAATATGCTTTTGATCTTTATTTTTTAAGTAAAAATTAGGATTAGTCCCTCCTGAAAATCTTCGACCAATTTAGTATTTTAACTATGTAAATGTGTGGATCTAGTCCTTTTAACAAGATTTTATTAAGTTTATTTTACGTTTCAAACACATTTCATTATAATATTTTAGTTTGTTATGCCGTTTGACATATTTTTGTTTCAATGTGAACTGAAAAATGCATTTGAAACGTCAAATAAACTTAAAAAAAGTTGGTTTAAAAGACTAAATACACGCATTTTTAAAGATAAAAGACTAAATTAATTCAAAGTTTGCAAGAGAAACTAATTTCAATTTTTGAGGAACAAAAATATATTTAACCCATAAATAATTAAATAAATAAGGTAACTAGTTAATTTTATTTTACTTTCTCTAGACATTGCGACTTTCTCAATCTGAAAAATGTTAATAATTGAAGACTAGATATCATTGTCATATTGAATATTCTATAACAAAACCTTTTTTTCCTATTTATTTTATGGTAAAAGCACCATAAAATGGACACAACGAAATTTTAAGATACTGAAAACAAAACGATAAACAAAAAACAAGTTAAAAACACAAAAATCAACGACACATTCATGAACTATTGTAATTAAAATTTCCAAAAGTAACCAGTATATAATTAGTCCAATATAAATTATGTGAGAATCCTAACAATCTAACGTAAAAACAATAATTATCTATAAATATATTACTGCGGATTTTTTCTTATTATATTTCTCTAAATCCTATATAAATTAATATGACATGAAAGATTAATTTTGTCCTAATAATATTTCAATCTATATATTTTAGGTTTAATTAGTCGGATAATACCCACTTTTATTTAGATGTGTCAGTTTGGTACATATTTTAAAAAATGTGTCAATTGAGTCCCAACTTTTTAAAAAATGTCCCAATTAGGTCATTTTCAGTAAAAAAATATTAACACCGTAAATGGTATTGATATTTAAAATTACTTACAAAATTAAGTATTGATATTTATATTAAAATTGAGTGATAAAAGTCATGAATTAAGTTAACGACTTTAGTAATTTTTGTCTGAAATGGACTCGATTAAGACACTTTTTAAAAGTTAGAACTACATTGACACATTTTTAAAAACAGATACCAAACTGACACATTTGAACAAAAGTGAGTATCATCCAACTAATTAAACCTATATTTTATTGAGATGCTACTATATTCTATTTGAAAACACCTCAAATAAACTTTAATCCTATAATATTCTTCATTTAGCTAAACTTTTCATGACAATATTTTTCTGCCATGGCTTAGTACTCCTTTTTTTTTTTTATCTTATCTTTTCCTATCATCAACGTCATCCATATGTATCATATACATAATCTTTTAGAAAAATAAATCATTAATTAACAAAAATTAATAAAAGCTTTCTATCAATAACATGATATGAAATCAAAATTTGATGTAACCTATAGCAAGTGTTAATAAAGAAATGAACATAATTTGGCAACAAGAGTAGGACATGAATAATTGAAGCTGTGGATCTGCAAACAAGTCAATGATTCTAGCTAAACTCACAAGATGGAGGAAGAAGAACGCAGTTGAAAAAGTGGTGGTGTTCATTTGGTTGACCCATTTATTTATTTTAATTTTTATTAGAATAGTTGACCCAAATTTAATGCATGAAAATTTAGCAGAAGGGAACAAAAGGAAAATGTGACAGGAAATTTAGTTTTATAATTTTTTATTAATTATTGGTGTCAATTATTAATTGAAGTTGATGAATCTGCTTACCTAATTAATATCGCAGTCAATGAGGTCTAACGTGTAAGCTTTTATATACTAATAATAATAATAATAATAATAATAATAATAATAATAATAATAATAATAATAATAATAATAATAATAATAATAATAATAATAATAATAATAATAATAATAATAATAACAGTGACAATAATAAGTCAGTCACAGAAACGTACCAAACATTAAATTCATTTTAACTTCCCATCTGTTCATATGACAGAGACAAGGCCATAGTTTTCAATTTTATACAAAATTGAATTATAATTTTTAGGAAGATCTTGTCAATTTATCGAGAAATTGACCCTTGATCAATGAAAATACATCATGATTTCGAAGTCTGATTCTGTTTTTGATCAATTAAATTGTAATTGCTCTATTGCTTTAGTTCTTAATTTGGAATGTAATCAAAGTATACAAATTTGGTAGTTGAATTGTTCTAATAATGTTGATAGATTCATAAAGAATTTGGATTTTTTAAGTTTTTTTTTGTAAATTTATAATAAAAAAGTGATTTTTTATTATTATTAACAGTTATTTAATCGCAAATTTGTATATTGTTATTAATTATGATAATATTTTAAAATTCATTAATATTAATATTATGATAAAATAATATTAAAATAATTATTCTTAATATAATCATTTTAAAAATTAATACAATTATCTTTACCGATCGTTTACAAAATATTCTTAAGAACATCGTATGTAATTTTCTTTTATATCTTGTGAAATTCACAACAATTTAAAAAATATATATTTTTTATATTTAAACTTAGGAAATTATAAATTTAATTCAAATAATTTTGATATAAGTAAACTTATATAAACTTTATTTTCTAGCTAAATATTAATAATTTACACAGTGTTTTTATTGTAGAATCACACAAGATAAACTATTTAACAAGGAGCAGTTATTATTTTTGTGTATCTCAAATCAAAACAAAATTTCAAATCTATTATTCCACCTCAAGAAATAACTTATTAAGTCATTTATGAACCCAAAAACTATCATGATGTGTTTGGACGAAATAAATTAATAATTACTAAATTTACGAGTTGAATTCTCTATCAGAAGTAATTTTCCTTTCAAAGTAAAGTACTAAATTTTGTGATATTTATTTCAAAAATTCACATTACATTAGTAGAACATAAAAGTAAAAGAAACTCAAATTTTATTCTTGCGGTTGTCTACGTGAAAAGATACACACTATCCATAACCATACTTATGGTATGCTTGATTTGGAAAAATAAAATGATTAAGTAATGGAAAAAAATTATTAGACTTGTAATAATGTGTCTGGATGAGAAAGTTTAAAAGATAATTTCTTTGTACTGATCATTTAAAATACTTTACCAAAAAGTATGTTAATTAAATTTTATAATTATAATTAAATTACTTAAAATTAAAGAATTTAAATTTTATTTAAAAAATAATAATTAAACTTATATATATATATATATATATATATATTTTACTATTAATTATACAACACAATTAAATAAAGTAAAGGTTTCTTGAGTAGAGTAAAAGTTTGGAGAGAACATACAAAAGAAGCACAAACTTTAAGAAGAAAGATGATATTTTCTAAAACAAAATTGAACAATTTGAATAGTTCAAAAAGAACATTTGATACAACAATAACACGAGAAGCAATGCTCAAGAAACTCTTAAAACAAGGAACTGAAAAACTCCCATTTCAAACTGGGAACTTAGATCCATATATAGTTACCCATTATCTTAAAATATTTGAAGAGAAAGAAGTAATAATGCACATTCCTCTTTACAAGAGTCTTGGAAATGATTTTCTACTATGTCCTTAAATATCCAAACTCTAGATTTTCTTAGATTTGCTTGAATAAGTATAGTTTCATTTTGTTGTGATAATCTTAGAACCTTAAACTATAACTAATTTGTTACTATATAGTGAGCAGATATATGAATCATAACATTTCATTAGAAGATTTGGTATATAATCTTGTTGATTTGGAAGTCTATAATTTCTTCCGATCACAGAAATATATTCTGTTAGGGTTAACCATATGGAATGTTTCATAATATATTTCCTAATGTATCCTATTTCACTATATAATTTTGTTGGAAATAGTCCAAGTATAAAAATAAAGACCCATAATACCATTGTCTTAAAGTTTTGAGGTAAAAATAGTGTCAAATGTTTTATATGTGTAATACTAATATCATATATATCTAGAACCACAATCTCTCAAATAACTATAACCCATATATGAAAGAATATATAACCCAACAATGATATCAAAGTCGATGGTTCAGGTGACAGACCGCATAACCATAACCAAAAAGAATCACATACCATATAAAAAAAAAAGTAACAAGAGACTCACCGATTATTGGGAATAATCCAAGTGTGAGTCAAAAAGTCTCACATTAGATAGAAAAAACAGAATTAAACACTATATAAAAATAAAGACCCATAACACCATTGTCTTAAGGTTTTGGGGTAAAAATGGTGTCAAATACCTTATATGTGTAATACTAATGTCATATATATCTAGAACCACAATCTCTCACATAACCATAACCCATATATGAAAGAATATATATAACCTAACACATTTGTGACTTGTAATAGAAGATTTCCAATGACACATTTCATTTTTGAACTTTAAGTTCCAATCTCAGATCCTAAACCATTTTTATATGCAACATAAATAATCACATGCTTCACTTTGAGAAAAAGGGTTGATAAGATATCACATAAAGATGGGCTTGAGAGCATGTAAACACATACATGACAATATCTCCCAGAATGAACCTTGTTCTCACCTAAACTCAGGCAAAATTAATTTTTTTTGCTAGAGATGAAACTATGAGGACACATTGGCTCTCTGAAGGATCATAAATCTTTTTCTGCTAGCACTCTCCACACGTTCACCAAGTTTTGCAAGATGTTCCATCCTCTTTTTCCACAACTCTGAAGAGCCTAATTGATTTCCCTTCACTTCAGCTTCAGCTTCACCATTTTCTGATACCTCAACACTTCTGTCATCTGCCTCATCACTGTCTTCCATTATCTGCTTCAGTCTCTCCACCACCTGACTCATCGTCGGCCGATCTTTCGCGCTCTTTCGCAGGCAATGATCAGCGAGTTTCGCCAGTTTTCTTGCTCCGTTCTTGGAATACTCTCCCTGAAGTCGCTGATCGATTATTGTCTCAAACTTCTTGCTGTCAGGAGGGTATTGCTTCACCCACTCCAGCAGTTTCTTCTCTGATTTTGGCCTGTTTCTTTCCATTGAACGCCTGCCAGTAAGCATTTCATATAAAACCACTCCAAAACTCCACACATCACTCTTGGCTGTGAGATGACCTGTCTCAATGTAATCTGGAGCAGCATAACCATATGTCCCCATCACCTAACATGAAAAATTTTTTGCAAACAACATTATAATCATACATAACTTTGACATTGATTGTATAAACAAGATAATGGTTCTGTTGGAACATTTTTTATACTTGAATAGATTGAAGTGATTGATCAACTCTGAGGTATGAGTTGTCCATACATTTATCTCAACAAAATCACTGACCCTAACTATAGTTGGGTTTTTACCACAATTTGACATATTTGTCTCTGCTTAAACTGAACACCAAGACAAACCATAAGCTCTGACACCGCTGTTGAATGTTGAAGACTTAATGTTTGTGGGTATTGTTTTTCTTATATATTACTCAATTTTTCATTTCTATTCAAGACTTCCAACTCATACTTGGATTTCTAACAGGTTTGACATTGATAAAGGAAGAATGAGAGAAAATTGAGAGGCAGCATGGGGTGAATAATCAAGTTCAATGAAGCCATGCAATCCATGTAGCTGATTTCATGAGGTAGGATAAGACTTTTGTTGTTGAATATTTGGTGAGTCATGTTTACAAATAGTACAACTAAGTTCAGAATCTATGAGGAAGAATGCATGCAATGTGATAACTGTGCTGAATATGGCATGGCACTTACAGCTGTTGAAACATGAGTATCACCAGCTACTGGTCCCTCCCTAGCAAGTCCAAAATCAGAAAGCTTTGGCTTATACTCTTCATCCAGTAATATATTCGAAGATTTAAAATCTCGATATATCACCTAGAGAATTTGCATACAAATTGTTAAAAGCAGAGGAAGAAAAGTTCATGAGATATAAATACAAATTAAAAGCTATCCAACACTGATAAAAGCAATTTAATGATCTGCAAAATGGTAACTAATAATGTGAAATCCAAGATTATGGTATTAGTCCGTTGAGTTGCCACTTTTATAATCTGAAGTTATGTATTATATGTATTCTACTATAGCTTATGTAATAGCTGCATGATCCTTTTCCAAAAAGGGTAGTTCCAATTAACATGGATAGTTTACATAAACTTCAAGAAAAGGAAAAAAAATCATAAAGGGTGATTAAATATGTAAGAAGTTGGACAGACAATTTTTGCAATTTATAGCCAACAGTATAGAGAGTGTGTTCAAAAGAGTATGCCAAAGATGTTACTAACTTTTCACATTCCTAAACTCTAACCTGAATTTCTAATTCTTCATGAAGATAAGTTAACCCTTGAGCTGCTCCAAGTGCTATTTCAAGTCTAGTTTTCCAAGGAAGAGGATCATAAGCTTTATTGAAAAGATGAAACTCTAAACTTTTGTTCGGCATGTATTCATACACGAGTAGTCTCTGGATGCCTCGTTCGTCATCCAAAGCACAGTACCCAATAAGCTTGACAAGATTTGGGTGTTCCACAACACCAAGAAACTGAACTTCAGTCAACCATTGCTTATGACCCTACATGAAAGAAGGAAAAATAGTCAAAGGGATATCCTCGTATCACCATATCCAATTATTCAATCACTAACAAATTTCAGCATGCATAAATAACAAATTTTTAAAATATATTTGATATTTCAGGACCTTAGCAAGAAAGAAATCTTGTCTATTACATATAATTAGCACGTTAGAGTAAGAGATCCATCAATTAATCCTTCTGTACTGTAAAGTAAGAATGATATATGGTTTTTTTATTAAGAAGTATCATAAATAATTTATACCAGACATGCAGAAATCATCTATGGAGTTACATTACAGTACAGTGTCTGTATATGTAAATCATACCTTAACATGCTGAACATTAAATTCAATCCAATAAAGTTTTTAGTAGAAAATATGGCAACAAATATATCAGAAAAAGCATCTTATTAATATTTCTAAGAGAAGATTTTGTGTTTGAATTGCCTGAAGAAATCCCATTAACTAGCAGTAAATATACAACTCATAAGTGAGAGCTCTTTGCCACTAAAAAGAACATCATTTCCAACATTAACTATCTCATCTTGAACCTAAAGGATGAAAGAAGCAACTAGAAATGCATAGACATCTATTGATGTCTTTTTGAACTTAACTCATTCATATATACATTAACACAGACTATGTAATGAGGTATTATCAGTTAGTTTTGAGATAATTGAATAACAGAGGAAATTAGTATCTTCCCACCAACCAATCCCCCTGCTTTTACAAATGTTAAAATAGTAGATAGATAGTGTAGCGGATGATATTACTTAATTTATTGGGTGAGACAAAAACTCTGATCCATGGAGGCTGAGGAATATCAATTTTGACTATACTTTGCATAAATTTGAGTGGATTGGTGTATATGATAAAACAGATAGCAGTATAGATAATGTTGATCCTAAATGCTATATAGGAGAAAAAGAAAATCACCCTTGTAGTTAAACTGATGGCCAAGAATCCAAGGCTAAGAATTTTGACAACAAGACGATATGCTATGAAGCTCAGACACGCTTGTGTCTCATACATATCCGACACAGATACATGTACGACACAACATCCAATACATATCAGACATAGACATAGATATGTGTATGACACGACATGGAACCCTCACACTAACACTAACACTAACACTAACATAGACACCGGAAATGGTAACCATTGGACTCTAAATGCTTTGAACCATAAACATAAGAATTTGTATGCAAAAGTCTCTGACCAATTACATCCCAAGAAAATTGTTGAGTCTCATCTCATACCTGTAATGCATCCTTGTTAAGTCTTTTGATGGCAACTACAACAGGATTCCCATTCCCATCAGCAGGATGGACTGAACCTTTAAACACACTTCCAAATCCACCTTCTCCTATCTTAAAAAGCCTGTTGAAATCACTAGTTGCACGCTTGAGCTCTGGGAGGGAGAAGACCCTCAAATTCTGACCCTTCTCCTCATACAGTTCCGGTATACCGCGGGGTGAAGCAGATGAGCTTGAAGACTTGGTGACCCTCTCAGCCCCTGAAAATTCCAGTTTCTCTTTCTCCTTCAGTTCAGGTGCTGACCTTTGCCTACCGTTTCTAGATTTGTCTTTGAAATAGTAAAAGCACTTCATTGCATTACCAATCAGCTATGTATTTATCATGCACAATCTCTGTTCAACCTGTTATCAATTCAATTCAACAATTCACAACAAAATTATTGTCAGGAATAAACCCCCTTGACACCATTACCATCTACAACGAAGAAAAAAACACAACAAAGTAGTGAATATTAAAAGCACTTCACAGCATAAACAATTAGCTATGATTCTTATGAATGGTCTCTGATTAACCTGATATCAGTTCAACAATTCACAACAAAATTACTGTCAGGAATCAACCTCCTTGACACCATTACCATCTACAAAGAAGAAAGATACAACAAAGTAGTGTAGAAAAAGCACTTCAAAGCATAAACAATTAACTAGGATTCTTATGCACAGTCTCTTATTAATCTGCTATCAATTCAACAAATCACAACAAAATTGTCTTCTGGGATAAATTCCCTTCACACCATTACCATCTAGAAAGAAGAAAAACACAACAAAGCAGCGAATAGCAAAAGCCCTTCATAACATAAACAATGAGCTATCATTCTCATGCACTGTCTCTGATAAACGTGTTTATCGATTCAACAAACCACAAAAAGGAAATGATTGTCAAGATTAAATCCCCATGATACCATTACCACCTAGAAAAACACAACTATGTACTGCATAGTAAAAGCACTTAAGAGCATCATGATTCTTAAGCACGGTCTCTGATCAACTTGCTATGAATTCAACAAATCACCAAAATCAATGACTGTCAAGAAAAAAATCCCCATGATACCATTACACCCTATAAAGCAGCAAAGCACAACTATGCAGCCAATAACGATACCCCAGATGCATCTGCACACCAGAATTGCAAAAAGTTTCAAAATTTAAGCAACCCAAGAGAGCAAAAACATTAACCAACAGAGAAAAAATTGACACAACAAACAACATGGCATGTATACAGAGCACATGCAAAATGAACAAAAATCTTCTGAATCACACAAACAGGATTCAGAAGGAAAAACCAAGTGAAAGGAAGAGCAAAATGGTTGAAATTGAAGGTGAGTAATCAAATTTCGGAATCCTCACAGGGAAGAACACAGAAGGGCATGTCTTGGTTCCTGTACACGTTCGAGAAGCTTGAAGTTTTCACGGAACAAGAGAAGAAAAGGTTCACATCCACATGAGTTAGTAGTTTTCTTTGGCTTCTCTCACACGGATATCAATGAAGAAGAAAGAAGTAATAAAGAAAGTTGCTGAAAGTTGTCTTTTTTCATTCATTGGTTGACCAAAGGTTAGCCAGCTTGCTCAAGTTTCTGCTTTGAAGTTTGAAGAGAGAAACATGAACACATTGACCATCATATCTTTATTTTCTCTTTCTTTTTCAAAAGGATCATGCATAGACCGACTTATATTGCTTTAAATTATTACTTTTTTTTTATAGTGTCATATTTAAGAAAATTATTTTTATATAATTTATACCTTTTAAGTTTAGGAAAATTTCCATAAATATTTTATTGAAGTAAAAGAAGGGAATTAATTGAATTAATATATGTGCATATCATTTTCGGTGTAAAAAAAGACATTCTTAACTCTTTTCATATATGTTAAGAATATAGCAAATTTTCAATTACAAGAGAAATACAAAAAAAGAAAAAAGATTAAAAGTTAAGAAAGTATTAATTACTCCTTTACTTATTTATATCTCATCATTCCCTTAATTTTTAATTAGTTTATGTATATACTTTTATTATGATGTAAAAATACAATTAGAAAATCTTGTGAAAATTTTATTAAAAGTTTATTTAGGGTATTTACTAAAGATGATTAATACGTTTTGAATCTTATAAAAATTCATAGTAATTATGATATTAAATGAAATTTAATTTAAAAATCATTAATATACTTTTATTTTATTTAAAAGAAGAAAATTTCATAAATATTATAAAGTTTTGTTAATATTTTATTTAATGTTGATTGATAAAAATTAAAAATAATTAAATAATAAAGTAATTATATTTTTATGTTGCTAAAAATTAAAATATAATTAAACTTAAAAAATATTTAAATTACTTAAAAAACCAACAAAAAATTAAAGTTAAAAAAAACAATTAAAATATTAATTTAAATAAGTGATAAGATAATCTAATTCTTAAAAATATTATGAGTTTAATCTCTCACTAACAAAAATTAACAATTAATTTTAAAAAGTATTTTGTCTTTATAAATTTTATTATATGTATTTATATTACTTTAATTAATAAAATTAATTATTCTAACTTTCAATAAAAATAATAAAATTTGTGCCAACTTTAATTAATGCATTTAATAGAGTTAGTGCACTAATTGAAATATTTAATTATTAATAAACCTTATTTCTCTCTCATCTTAACTATCTTTTTCCTCACATTTACAACATTTTGTCTTTTTTCTATAATGAAATATTTTTTTCCTCTCTCTCACTCTCATCATTAACTTTCTTACCATACACCTCATTAATCATCTTTCAATAACTTATTACCAACTCTTTAATTCTTTTTCTTTCTTCTGCATCTCTTCTTCAAGCCTATTTCTTTTTTTCTTGCATGTCACTATCTTTGAAATATAGAGGTGGGACATATATATTGGAGACTATTATTTATATAAATATATATATGATTTAAGTATTTTCTTTATATATATATATATAAATGAAAAATATTAAATGAAAAATATTAAAAATATAATATTATGTATTTTATTTATATATATATATATATATATATATATATATATATATATATATGTATGTATATATATATATATATATTAATGGATAAGTATAGTGGAAAAAAAAACAATTACTAAACAAAGTGACATATTCTGAAACTTAAATAAAGTCCAGTGGATATTTGATGGGATAGATTGCTATTCATTCATTATGTTTGGTCCACCAATTCAGTAGGTGGTTGATGTGTTGGAGTAATTTTTAAACTAAAATATAAATATAACAAAAATAAATTTGTATACTATATTATTTAAATAATATAAATATTTAGTAATATTATAATTTATTATTAATACTTATAATTTTTAAGGAAGTAATTTCATATATAAAAAAAGGTAATATTTTTAATTTTTTAATTAAATATTAATTTATTAAAAGTGTAATTTTTTTTGTGTGTATAAACTTCTGTTTTAAAATTGGATTAGGCTGATTAGTTGGATAAGTGGATGGGTTAAATAAATTATCAAAGCCATAAAACTGGTAGAAAGAAGAAAAAATTCATGTTGTTTAAAATATTTAAAAGTAAATATCAGTATAAAAATCGTTGGTATATTTTTTTTAATATAAAAAATTACAATCTTAGTATAGCAATTTTAATTTTAATAGTGGTTTATATAATTGAGTACGTGGTTATTAGTAATTGTCACGTTAATATACAATTAATTTTGAAGAAACTACTTAAAATTTCAAATTTAGAAAGAAATAAACAAATGGTAAAAGATTTTTTTTTTAAAGTAATTGGCATGTTAAAGTTAATTTTTTTCTTTAATAAACATACGTAATAACGATAAAACACATATTCAATTATCCTAGTCATTGTCTCAAATAAAATTAAAAATTGTATACTAAAATTATAATTCTTTTCTATTGTACTAAAATAAAATGTATCATGTACTTGACTATTTATCCAATATTTAATATTATATTATTTGGCATAACAAATTACTTAGTCTTAATATTTTGTGAAAATTTTTCAACGTGATCTCTCATTTTTTTTAAAAATAATATTTGAACATGGTTTTTGAACTCATTTTTTATATGGCTTAGGTGGTAGGGTAGTTTCTTTTTTTAAATTGATTTTCATTTAATGAAATTAGATGTTATACGTGCGGACAATTTTGGAGACAAAGGCAAAGTAAAGAAGTTTTAGCAGAGAGAGACAAAGAACCACTTAGTTTAACTTAGAGGAGACAACAACGAGAAGAACTTATCGACGATAACACATCCACCAGAAGCAAAGAACACAACGTTCATCGAAACCGGTTTATTGTAAGTTTCCTCTGATTCTATCCCACAGCTTTCTCACACTATCTTCATTGTTCATGGTTTTTTCTGTGTAAAGTTTTGACATTTTGGGGAAATGGTCTTTTTTTTCGTTGTTGATGGCAGTGTCATTTACTGTGTTTTGATAACCCATTGTTTATCTGTTTATTTATTTGGAAGACAGAACCCGTAACCTAAACATGGAAATGTTTGATTTTTGTGATATTGAGAAGAAAGTTGAAACATTGGATTTATTTAAGGAAAATGTCAGATTTTTCGGCGGTAAGAGTGATTGCAAGGTTGGAGAATCAAGTATTTTTTTTTGAATCGTTGCTTCATTCCTCAACGTTAATTGCGTTGTTGGTTGTGCGTGTAAAGTTTGTTGTTGTTGGATTAATCTGTTGTTACCTTTCCATTTCGTTAGGGGTGATGTGGGTGGTTTTATGATATATTTTTTCTTTAAGGAGTACAAAATGGACAGTAAAGGTCTTCAATTTGTTGATTATAGTGAGGAGAAGAAGGTATGTTATTGTCCATCGTTGGATTGATTTTTTTGAATTTTTGTGAAGGACCTAAAAGTTTGATTTGTTATATAGATGTTTTTCCATCACTCTTGCAGAGTGAAGTACATTGGTGCTTTGAATGATAGATTAAATATGCAATAGAAGGAGTATATTGCAGGCACACCATTTTGGTTGTTCACCATGTTAAAAGAATCGATGAAGATAAGTAGGAATGTTCTCTCTCTTTTATGTTATAAATGGGTTGAAAGGATGAGTGGTTTTGATGTTGGTGGCCAAGTGGTGGAATTTAATTTATTAGATGTTTATTTAGGGTTAGAGTTGAGGGTGTTGGGAGAAAAAATTGATTTAAATGACAAAGTTGTGGAGAATGATAGTTGGAATATTTTAGGGTCTCAAAGAGTTAATGTTAAGTTGATATATGATTTTCTGATGAAATTTGATGATGATGTTGGTGGTATAGAAGTATTTTGCAGGCTATATATTTTGTTAGGAATATCAGAGTTCTTGTTGCCAAATAAAAAGGGTGGTGTTTTTTCCATAATTTTTAAGATAATGGATGATATGAAAAATATTGAAAAATATAATTGGGGTACATTAGTGTACGAGTATTTGGTTGGTATCCGCTTCAGGTAAAGTGATTAATGTTTGTTATTGTTCTTAAGTGATGATTGTGATTTTGCGTAATTTGATGTTAATATTTATTTGTTTTTGTTGCAGTTATGATCATTTGCTTGTTTGCAACTCAAAGTTCAAGTGTCGAATGAACAATTCCCACAATTGTTGCATTGGATGAATGTGACAGTGGGTGACAATGTCATAAAGAGTGTGTTTGATAAGGATATGATTCATACATGCTTAATAGTATAAGTTGTGTTTGAAGTTTGTTATTGGTTAGCCTTCATAATTATTTGTTGTTTATTATAGGCTATTGTTGATGTGGCGGTGTCAAACAAAGAACTTGGTCATGCTGTTGTAAAAGAAGCATTTGAAGAACTTGGCATTGCCTACAAAGAATAAGATGTGAAGGAGAAGGAAGAGGTTGAGCGTCTTCTACATTATCAAGAAGGTGAGATAGTTGATATGAAACATTCTATTTCCGAATTGGAAGAATTTGTTGCAAAATGGAAGGGTGAGCAACGAAAGCATGAGGCCAAAAATGATGTTGATGATGATTTTGTTGATGATGAAATGGTGAATGACCCTCCCGTTGAGCCGGTTCATGATGAAATGATGAATGTCTAAATACAATTTTTTTATAAAAAAATTCTATATTTCTATAATTTTAAATATTGTTTTCATATTCTTTGAAATTGAAATTTGTATTTTTTTTTCAAACAAAAACAGTAATTATACTATGTTTACATTAAAAAGGGTCTAGTGGAGGAAATAAAATGCATGTCGGTCTAGTGGTGATAATAAAGATGTAAAAGCGTCTATTACAGGAAAAATTTGACACAACACACCTCATACCTTACTCCTGGAGTTTGAAACATTAACCAATCTCCTAGCCCACATAAACACAAACACAAATGCAATTTTCAATATTTTACTACAAAGGCAGAAACTAGACTAGAATAAGTATTTGAACAAAACTCAAACAATAACTATATTTCTCCCTATAACAAACACAACTTTCCTATGCATACATTCTCAACATCTACTTGCTATAAACCTACTTTTTACCAACTACCTATTGTTTATCATTATTGTTTCCTCACACTTTAAAAATCAAGAAAGGAAAACTATATTTGATATAGTCATAAGTGTGTCCCCTCATTTCTCTATCAAGACAATTTACTTTTTGTTCTTAATACTTCCGGTTTCATAAATAATCTCTACAATCTGAACTTAAACTCTTATACACATAAGAAATAAAAAATTCACAACCCTCAAGTCACCCTAAGGAATAACTGCCCTGATTTCATTAATGTAACATCCTATTTTAGTAGCATAGAACTAATAAAATAAGGCGTTTCATAATAATATTCAAAATAAATAATCTAGAGTATAAAATATATTTCTACAAAAGATATGACTATAAAAATATGACACTTATGCAACCATACTAAACTAACAAAGCCCTATACAAAAACTAACCACTACTCATGCTCCAAAAGATCTCCCACAACTCTTACCTAATGGCTCATCATTCTAGAAGTGCCTTTAAACTTACATCTTCATCTTCTATATCGATAAGGTGATAATTGCAAAAGAAAGAGTTACACACAAGTAAGGCAAAAAAACACAAAAGGGTAAACTAATTCACAAAAAAGAAAAGAACACATCATATACTAAGTATACATATTTTCATAACAAAGTCATACAACTCAATTAGTCACAGTGAAATCATATATATAAGTAAAGACCCTATTGACTCAATTATCTAGATGCATGCATTGATATTAGATTCACTAGAGGCGTGCACTTTTGGTGGCCTCTATTGCTCTGTAGAACCATTGTCAATGCGTTTTACCCTACCACAGACAATGTCAATCCCCTTCGTGTCATAGGCCAAACAAAGCCTATAGGCTAGGAATTCTCGCTACTCTTCACCACATAGCACATTCTACTCTATTTGATTGTGAATATGGTTATTAGAGTGTTAGAATACCTCTTACTTGAATCCATACATCAATACATACACTAAAGTAATGTCACAACTGAAATCGCAACGGGATGACGAACCAAAAAATAAAATTTGTAAAAAGAGATTTTGGAGTCGCCACCATAGTTATTATAGGAAACTATGGAAAACCATAAAAAGGAGCAAGGTCTACGAAAATAGAGTTTAGGGATACGGGAGTTAATTACCCGTAGGGAATGTGTTAGCACCTTACAACGCCCATCCTAAGACGGTACCTTTAATTAAAATATAAATTGATGTGGTCTCCTTTAAATGTTTATTTTAAAAAAACAGATCAAATAAAATAAAGTAAAAATAAATAGATAAATAAATAATAAAATAAATAAATAAATAAAGATAACAAAGAAAAACAAAGGAAACAAAAAAGATTTTTTTGTTTTTTGGGCCTGACATGGATTACTCCTTGCTCCTATGTATCTCCATTCATAATGGAGAATCAGGGTGACATAGTTCTTTATGAAAAAGACTTTTTGAAAACAATTTGTTCAAAGATGTTGATATCACTCTTTTTTAATATTTGAAAATTTTGTATTTTTATAGTAATTTTATAAAAGAGCGAAGACATTAAGTACTAAGACGACGTGAGCGGTCATACGAGCACTTATACATTTTAAAAGTTTAAAGGATATTTAAATTATTTATTTTTTATTACTTCCTTTAAAAAAACTTCCGAAATAAGACATGATACCCAAAAACGTGACTATTATATATCCACAATTTATGAAAACATTAGGAAAAAAATAAAAGATTAGGAAATAACGTTTAGGATTAAACATATTATTTTATTATGAAAAAAGTTTTAAAACCCTTAACATAAAAATATGGCACAACATATTCATACAATGTTAAAACATGATATCTCTCACTTATTCATGCAACAACGTTCACAACCCAATGCAATCAACAAACATTAATCATAAAACTAATGAACCCAAAAATGCATGACAGTAATGTTTTTTCCAGACCAAGAAGAAATGGTGAAAACATCAATCTTCAACAAAGATCATAACCAAATCTCAACAAAGACCACTTACCACAACAAGAATTAAAAATTTATGAACCTGAACGAGATATCGAATTTACAATAGTTGCGTTGGAACACCAAGAAGCACGTGGGGGTGGCGATCGAAGGTGAGTGGGTCTTTTATGTGCGAGGGTTAAAAGAAAATGTGTACTTAGGGTGAGAGAGGTCTCCAAAATGTTGAGTGAAAAAAACAACCTTTTCTTTTTTTTTTCTGATGGGTTTATATACACAACATTTTAAATCTAATGTAATCTCGTAATAAAGGTTCATCTTAATTACCACGAAATTTAAAAGGCAAGAACTGGTCTTAATATTATCACATTATGGGAATCAAATCACAGAAAAAAATGAGCACAAAATCTCAACAAAGACCACATACCACAACAAGAATTAAAAAATTATGAACCTGAACGAGATATCGAATTTACAATAGTTGCGTTGGAACACCAAGAAGCACGTGGGGGTGGCGATCGAAGGTGAGTGGGTCTTTTATGTGCGAGGGTTAAAAGAAAATGTGTGCTTAGGGTGAGAGAGGTCTCCAGAATTTTGAGAGAAAAAAACAACCTTTTCTTTTTTTTCTGATGGGTTTATATACACAACATTTTAAATCTAATGTAATCTCGTAATAAAGGTCCGTCTTAATTACCACGAAATTTAAAAGGCAAGAACTGGTCTTAATATTATCACATTATGGGAATCAAATCACAAAAAAAAATGAGCACAAAATCAAACATGATCAGCAAAATTGATTCTAATTAGTAAAAGAGATATTGCTTTGAATCATATTACTACTTTCTTTATCTGGAAAAAAATGTGTCATAAAATCAGAGCACAAAATAAAACGTGATCAGGACAAATTAATTATAATTACAAAAAGATATTCTTGAGAAACATATTACTATTTTCCTCATCTGGAAAAGGAGATGTCATAAAATCGGAGCACAAAATCAGAGTAAATGATTCTAAATATTAGAACATATTCTATTTCTAATTATTGGACTAACTTCTTAATCTGGAGCAGAAACGACAAAGCATAGAGTGGGGGTGCGAAAATAAAATTTTGGGCTGCCATTAGTTGCAAGAAAAAATGGTGTGGATGTACAAAGTATTTTGAGCTAAAATAGAAACAAAGTCTCAAAAGAAAATACATAAGAGATTAAAACAATCTCTCTCTTTTTTTCTTTTTATTTATTTATTATTATTATTATCCTATTATTATTATTTAGACAAAGAAAAAAAACCAAAGAAAAACTTATTTACTTTTTTTTTGTTATTTTATTATTATTATTATTATTATTTTATTTTCTTAAAAAATAAATTATTTTTTTATTCTATTATTTATTTAGCCGGACGAAATTGGGTGTTGACACTCTGTAGAACCATTGTCAATGCGTTTTACCCTACCACAGACAATGTCAATCCCCTTCGTGTCGTAGGCCAAACAAAGCCCATATACTAGAAATTCTCACTACTCTTCACCACATAGCACATTCTACTCTATTTGAGTGTGAATATGGTTATTAGAGTGTTAGAATACCTCCTACTTGAATCCATACATCAATGCATACACTAAAGTAAAGCCACCATAGAATCTCCACACAAGATTCCTAGAATTATGCTAAATACATACATCCACAAAACATGATTCCTTTATTATATATTGTTGCACATTGTATGCTTGATAAAAATACAAAAAAAAAATATTTTTGTATTTGTGAAATTTGTTGTATGAATTGTAAGAGTTGTCAAGTATTGCACAAGTCTCTTGGAAAACGATTATTAGACTTTCCACTTTAATACTTGTGTGATTTAGTACACTTACCAATCCCGTAACAACCTACCATAACAATCACTGATGAACAAAAACTGAAAAAGAAAACTCAAAGGACACATGCAAGCAGAAAGAAACCATGTGCGAGGAGAAAAATGAATTGGACCAAGAAAAGAATAGAAATTCAACTTAATAAAACCGAGAAACTGATCGATCAAAATTGAAGAACTCCTCACGAGGATCACTCCTACAGTCTCGGATCTTCAATAAAACGAACGGAGGATGAAAACTCTGAGAGAAGTCACATAAATCTAGAAAAGTGATTTTTAGAAAAAAATGTGTGTTTTAAAATAATGAAACTCATTTAAAAAACTTTTTATTTATATAAACCATTTTAAATATTAAAATAATCAGGTGTCACTATTTTTAAACCATTATCAATTCTAAAACATCATTATTGCAGGTCTTTCGTACAAAGAATAACAATAATTTGAAGAAAAAAGAGAAATAGTTTATATACATATGCCACTATAATAAGCCTTTTTTAAAAAATTATACAATTTTTTTAAAGTATCATAACTTATTTTTTTCTCCACTAACATGTCTCACATTGTTAAGAAAATTCCGAAATGCATGAAAACAACAATTCATCAATCTCAAGTTATTATAATTTTTTCTTTGTCTATTTCTGCTTTTTGGCCAACAATTTATGTAACTTATTGTCGAAGAATTGGTTAACCTTCCAGAGTGTCAAGAAGAACGGGTCTTACTATTTGCAGCCAAAAATTTAAGGGCAAGTTGGGTGAGTGAATTATTTAAGTTGTTGGAAAATCATTGACAACATTCAATTCTAATGTTTGGTATAAATGTTTTAAGAACTATTTCCACGAGTCTAACATTTTCAAGAATCAATTCTTAATTAAATTTCTGTTTTAAAAATCAATCCTTATATATATATATATATATATATATATATATATATATATATATATATATATATATATATATATATTATTTTGAAAAATATCTCTGTTCTTGACAAAAACGAACTATGAAGCAGAAAAGTTGACTGCCAAACTATTAACAAAAACCAAGAAAAAGAGTTCGGTATTCAAATAAGTAAGAATATAAGATTATAATATATAAGAAAACTTACTTTTAGAAAATTATCCCATGATCAAGTCAATAAAAATTAAAATTATTGATATAATAATTTGATAACAACCTTTTTACGTTATTTCAGATATCAATTGTAAAAGAATATTCTTTTATAATATATATATTGATTATTCTATTTTTAAGATATATGATGCACAATTTCATGACAAAAATATTTTTGAAAAACAAGAAAGATTCCATTTACCTTGAAAGAAATGTGATTAGGGTTAGTCACGGACATTTGTTTGACTAGCTGATATTTGCAAGATTTAAGCAGATGTAGACATGACTTGCATAATCTTAATAATAATAATTATAATAATAATGCAACTTACTAAAAAATGTTAAAATATAAAGGTGTCAATTATATGCACTAACTATTTGTTTGAATTACAAATTATTTATATTTTTGTCATAGGTTATATCACATATTATACGCTTTTGAATGTTCAGAGTCTTGCATATATTATAATCAAATAATTTGATTGGACAAAAGGAGGGTGCTATAAAAAAATAATTCTAAGGAGTAGGGTCATCATGTTGACTTTTGAGTAGAAAGATTTTGGTTTTTGTTTCCTTTCATTAAACATGGTACTGACACTTTGATTAATTTAACTCGAGGAAAGTGAAATTTATGGTGACAAGTTTTTTACGGAATTTGGATTTTTCTTTTAAATTTTTAATGGTGTTATTTCTTTATTATGTTTTTAATATATGTTGATGAACATTAATAATGTCGTAAAATATATTAAAAATATTTCAGTAAAGTACAGTACCGATAAAAAATCTCACTTTCTTGTATTTAGATATTCAAACTTTAAATGTTTAATAAGGTTGAAATAATTTATTGTTAAACAATTTATTTACTATCTCTTGTTTAGATTTATAAACGTAGCAATTGAATACTATAATTAAATGATTTAATGGAAGTACATAAATTTAATTGTGTTTATTTTGTATTATTTTATGAAGAATTAATTATTTGGTTTTTTGACAAATTTTCTTTTGAAGCTTTTTAATATAGTTATTTTTAAATATTAGATAAACATGAAGAGATTAGATAATAATCTCTTATTCTTGTTTGATTTAGTTTTTTCTTAAGCTTTGCTGCATTGCTAATCTCTTTAAATCTCTTCGATATATAGTGTTTTTTTATTTCTATTTATTCTTTTAGTTATGCTTTTTTTTTTCATTTTTAAAAATCCTTCTATATACTATACTCATTAGTGTTGTTCCATTAGAGGTGCGAATAGAACCACATTATGTTAGAAATTTTGGGTTATATATATATATATAAAATAAATTATTAAATGTGTTAAGATCATTATATTTATTAGTTAATTTATTAAAGTGATAAACTAAGAGAAATTTATGATTAAGTGCATATATATCATGAAATATTAAATGTGTAGAGACTCTAAATAATATTCTATTTTGATGAAGGACCAAATTAAAAGTATTGAAATTAATGAAGTATCGAACAAAATTTACATTGGGGTTATGGTCCCTAACTATGAGCACATTCTTATATTTATGTTTCTTTCTCTTCATCTCTGTTAGAAGAGAAAATCAAGGAAAAACCTTCAGATGTTGTACAATTGAAAGACTAGATACTACATTTCATCTACTATTTTCAATGGTCAATCCAAGTATGTTCCCACATTCTGCTCTATAGGTTTTGGGGATTGCTAGATGGATTAAGAAATTTAATTGCTTATTTATAATTTGTTTGTAACATAATATCCATAAGTATCATAAAACGAGAAAGCATGTCATGTCAATACTTATATATTACTACCATCTCTTAGAAAAACAAAGCTTGTTAATGTTCTTATTTATTATATATTATTGTCTCATTCATCTCTTATATAGTATAACAAATTATTGTTACGTTAAATATTAAAATCATGCACAATTTTTTTCTTAATTTGTTCTTCACATTAGTTTCTTTGTCATTAATGATTTTACTTGTCTACCTATAACGACAAATTAAATCTACCTAAATGAACTTGTGAAGACGGTTTCACAACAACCATTTTCTAGCAACTGTATTTATATGTAGTAGTATCAACAAATGTCGTACCCACATAGATTTAGCAAATATATTGATAATTTGATTTTTGTTTTTTTTTTGTTTTGATAAAGAGCGCAAGTAAAAAATAGATAGTAGTAATTAAATAGATTGAGTGGAGTAGGAGTTATGAATTGATTTCATCTCATCTTCTACAACTACACCACCACCATCTTGTTTACTTATTATGCAAATCATTCAATGTTTTGAGAGTACTCTTTTTATGTAGATTTAGGTTCATCCTTGATACACTAGAACCTAAGGAATTCAAATCCAGTGTGATTCCTCAACTCCTGGTAGAATGAATCCTTGCTTTAATGTGTAGGACTCTCTCCTTCAGCATCCCCTCTAACTACTAAATAAGCACCAGTACATGTATGATGATTTGATTGGACCATAGTTTGAGATTAGTTTCCAAACTCAATCTGAACCAGTTAAATAGATGAGTGATCAAGTCATCATTAAGCATAAATCAAACCACTAACAATTGAAAGAAAGCAAAGTTAAATACCCAAGAAGTAGAAGTGAATAAAATCAGAATTAATTACATCAAACCTCGCCATGAGGGAGTTCAACTACTCATAGAATATTACAATGCAATTCCACATCATCTATACATAAGATCTACACTAAGAGCATCTCCCTCATGCCTCAGAAACACTATTATATCCTACTGCTACATTTTTTAGCCTCCAATCAATGCATAGAATGAAGACATGAGGCCTTTATTTATAGGAATTTTTGGGCAGTGCTCAGCCATAGGGTTTTTTCACAAGTGAGTTTCCTTTTTAGCTCAACCCCTTGTCTTGGTGCTTAGCACGTGACCTTTCCCTCTTTGGAGGGTTTTCTTGGTTGCTCAACCCTATGAATTTGTGCTCTAGATTTCCTTGCAAAGAAGGTTTCCTCACAAGGCTCAGCTCCATTTGTTGTGCTCAACAAGAAAGTCAAAATATGTTGTCCTATCCTTTCTACTTCCATGGCTTAGCTCCAGTACTGTGGCTCAGTTGCATACTTGACATTTTCTTTTATATTTACTGCAAGCAACAAAATATCATTACAATTAGGGGTGATCATGGATTGAATTTTTAGTAATCCAATCCACATCCATTTTGGATCCAAATAATTGGATTAAATTTTCGATCCAAATCCATTTTTTCAAAAAAAGTAGATTGGATTTTTAAAAAATCCAGATCCAAATATTTAGATCAAGTTTAAATCCATATCTAAATATTTGGATCAAGTTCAAAATCCAAAATCCATTTTTCATAAAATAAATTCAAATTAAATTGTTTAAAACTTGTGTCCATAGGGCTGACACCATAGAATTTGGCAGATTTTTTGTCGAGGCCAACGAGGCCAAATTTCATCATGGGATGAACTTGGATGACTTTCGAACGAATTTCGGTCGGGGACGACATGACCAAATTTGGGCCAAGGTCGACTTAACAAAATTTCAGTCGAGAACGACTTGACTGGATTCGACTGAATTTCGGCCAGGGCCAATTTTACCTAATACGACCAAATTTTGGCCAGAGCCAACTTGGCCAAATATGGCCACATTTGGGTCAGGGCCTAGTCAGTCAAATTTCGGTCAGGGTTGACTCCACTAAATTCCTCGGTCGGGACCGACTTGACTGAACATGGCCAATTTTTTATCACAGTCGACTAAGTTGAATATAGTCAAATTCCGTTCAGGACTTACTCGACCGAATACGGCTAAATTTGGGCTAGTGCCAACTCGACCAAATTTTGTTCATTATCAACTCGACTGAATTTAGCCAAATTTAGGTTAGGACCGACTCGCCTAAATATGACAAAATTTCGATCGCGATCGACTCTGCCGAATACGACCAAATTCAGGTCAGGACCAACTCGGTCAAATTTTGGTTGAGGCCAACACGACCGAATTTTGACCATAGCTGACTCAACTGAATTCAGCCGAATTTCGATGGTGGCCGACTCAATTGAATACAACCAAATTTCAATCGTGACCGACTCATTTGAATACGGCCAAATTTCATCCTAGGCTGTCTTAGCCGAATACGACCAAATTTGGGTCAGTGCCGACTCTGCCAAATCTCAATCGGAGCCAACTCGATTGAATTCGACCGAATTTTGACTGGAGCTAACTAAGCTAAATACAGCCAAAATTTGGTCGCGGATGTCTCGATCGAATACGATCAAATTTTGTCTAGGTCGACTCAGCCCAATGCATGCAAATTTGGGTCGGGATGAACTCAACCGAATACTTCCAAATTTTATCCAGCACCAACTGAGCCAAATTTCGATCGGGACCGACTTGACAGAATTTGGCCTAATTCAGCCAAATTTTGTACAAGGTCACGCCAACTTAATCAAATACGACTAAATTTGGGCTAGTCTGTCTCAACCTTTAGCCTAACCTAACCAAAAATATAAACTGAAAATTTGGATTGAATATTTTAGATTATCCATTTTGAAAATCTAGATTTAGAGTATGGATATACAATCCATAAAATATATAAAATGTAGATCAGATTGATATCCAAATCCAATAAAATGGATTGGATTTTTAATAAAATGAATATTAAATGGATTGGATCATATCAAAAATGGATTGGATCATGAAAATTAGATTTTTTGTCCATCCTTAGTTTAACTTTTTAGATCATCCTCTACTTCTGCTCATTTAAGAGTTCAATAAATATAAATTATTGTTGTTATCCTCATAATTTTTATTTTTATGTGTTAAATAAACATTAATTATTACTTTTACCCTCATATTTTTATTCTTTAAATTTTATATGTATTTAATCTATTTTTATTAATACATTTTTTTACAAGAGTATAATTTAAATTTGTTAGTACAAATTTATGGATACATTAACAATTCTTTTAGTGTTTATGAATTGTAAGCTTTAAAGTTTATGAATATAAATGTTAAGGTTTAGTGTTTACGGCCGTCTCACGTCTCACGTCTCACGTCGCATGTCCCACGTCCCACGTCCCACGTCGCACGTCGCACGTCGCACGTTGCACGTCTCACGTCTCACGTCGCACATCCCATGTCGCACGTCGCATGTTGCACGTCTCTCACGTCTCACGTTTCTCACGTCTCTCACGTCCCACGTCTTATGTCCCACGTCTCACGTTTCATGTCCCATGTTTCACGTCCCATGTCTCTCACTTCTCACGTCCCATGTCTCTCACTTCTCACGTTTCACGTCTCACGTCCCACGTTTTACGTCTCACGTCTCTCACGTCTCATGTCCCACGTGTCACATCGCACGTCTCTCACGTATCACGTCCATCGTCCCGCGTTCCATGTCCCACGTCTGTCACGGCTCATGTCCCACGTGTCACGTCGCACGTCGCACGATTCTCACGTCTCACGTCTCTCACGTTCCTAGTCCCACGTCTCACGTCTCACGTCCCACATCCCACGTTTCACATCCCACGTCTCACGTCTCACGTTTCACGTCTCACGTCCTACGTTCCACTTCCCACATCCCACGTCTTACGTTTTACATCTCACGTCTCATGTCTCATGTCGCTCGTCTCACGTCCCGAGTCCTGAGTCCTTCGTCTCACGTCCCATATTCCACGTCTCACGTCTCACTTCCCACGTCGTCCCATGTCACACATCCCACATTCGTCCCATGTCACACATCTCACATTCCACGTCCTACATTCCACGTTCCACGTATGACCTCTCACTTCTCAGGTCTCACGTCTCACGTGTCATATCTAACGTCTCACGTCTTACGTCCCACGTCCCACGTCGTACCACTTCTCACGTCGTCTCACGTCTCACGTCTCATGTCCCACGCCTCACATCTCATGTCTCACGTCTCATGTCTCACGTCCTAAGTCCAACGTTTCACGTCTCACGTCTCACGTCTTGCATCTATCGTCTCACGTCTCACGTTGCACATTTGACATCTCACGTCTTACGTCTCATGTTTCATGTCTCATGTCCCAAGTCGTCTCACATCTCACGTCGTCCCACGTCTTACGTCCAACGTCCTATATCTCACGTCCCACGTCTCACCTTCCACGTCTCACCTTCCACGTCTCACGTCTCACGTCATACGTCTCACGTCATACGTCTCACATTATTGCACTGAAATACTTGATTCTTTCATAAAATAATGGTGTTTTGGTTTATTGGTTAGAGTATACCTAAGGTTGTTATTTGCTGTTTATCCTTCTTCAAGTTTCTTATTAATCGAAAGAAGAGAAAGAACAATATTTTACCAAAAATAGGAAAGCTAACCTTATGCAACAACAATAATTTGAAGCTTTTGCAGATGTCTGCTATCATTACATGGATGATTTTAGAAAAGTGTTTAGATGTTGGGAGGCAATATTTTTTTATTGATTTTCTGTTCTGACATTCAATATGCGAAGAGATGTGTCACAAAATTCTAATCAAGGGTGGACAAAAAATCCAATTTTTATAATCCAATCTATTTTTTCTATGATCTAATCCATTTAATATATATTTTATTAAAAATTAAATCCATTTAAAATCTATTTTATTGGATATGAATATCAGTCTGATATATATATTTAATATATTTTATGAATTGGATATCCATTCTCTAAATATAGATTTTCAAAATGGATAATCCTAAATATCCAATCCAAATTTTCAGTTTATATTTTTTGTTAGGTTAGGCTAAAAGTTGAGACCAACTAGTCCGAATTTAGTTGTATTTGATTGAGTTGGTGTGACCCTATACAAAATTTGGCCGAATTCTGTCAAGTCAGTCTCGATCGAAATTTGGTCCAGTCGGTCCTGTACAAAATTTGGAAGTATTCGGTTGAGTTCACCCTGACCCAAATTTGATTGCATTAGTGATGAGTCATTATTTTCTTCCATTCCACTAGCCCTTGTGTACCCATATGACGATTGTTCAGTGCTTAATTGTTCATCTTTAGAGTGTTTTTCATCTGTTGAGCTTTATTGGGCCACTGTTCTGAATTTGGACTAATTTCACATTATTTGGCCTAATTTTCATTTTTAATTATTTTTAGATATTTGGGTGAAGCAAATTTTGGAACTTGGACAATAATATTCAGTTGAAGAGAGTCGCCACATTGTTGCCACATCAATTTCATGTCATCTGAGTGAATGAGCCAATATTAGAGGCCTAGGAGTGGCATTTTTGTAATTCTGCAGCTCATAATGGCATTTTTGTAAATATGAGTGGCAGGGGTGATGGGACCACGAAATTAGGTTTGGATGCATGCAAGGAGCCGCACACTTCATCTTCTACCTTCCTCCAACCTCTATTTTTCGTTCTCCAAGCTTCCATGGAAGTGCTTCTTGCGATTTTTCACGTTTTTACCTAGTTTTTACTGTTTTTATGCACATTTGATAGCACCCATTGAGGATTTTGTGTTTTGATTTCGTTTTCTATCTTGGGCAGCTCATTTTGTGGGTTTTATAGACTTGGAACAACACCCATTAATGGGGTTTTCGTATTTATATATCACAACACCGTTTTACATTCCTTTGGAGCTTTGAAATCTCTCTTTTTCTCTTGATTTGCGTTTTAAGAATTCATAAGCTAGGTTTTTCGATTTTGTTTTTGAGATTCCAGATTTGAAGAGTTTGTTTGCTCCATTTTCCATGTCTAGCTCAATTCGTGTATTGACTCCTTGATGAAAAATGCAATGAAGCTTTGAGGTTGTGCTTGTTTTGTGAAATCTGCCACGTCTCTTTGTTCTGAATTCGGGAATGCATGTGATGAATATGTTTGTGCTTAATTTACAAAGTAATTACATGTGTTTGGGTTAAGTTATGTTCATGCTTAATGTATGTAGCTTGGCTGTCACAAATTTAAGGATGTGTGCATTGCTTAATTGCATAATGAAGCTAGATTGTAATTTTCACTTAGTGGATTATTATCTAGTGGATTGAGAGAAAGCAGAGGTGTTAATTTGGTGGTCTATGATAAGTGAAATTGTGTTTGAATCAAGGATGTCAATACGGTTTTAATCCTTGTCGCATTCAATTTAATTTGTTGATTAACATTCTGAATTTGTTTGCTAAACGCCCCCTGTGTTATTGTGTTGTGTTCATCTGAAAATTGAGGCTCTGAACAAGAACATTGGTCGTTGGGAGACGATTTGGTTCAACTGTCACATACTGCATTTTAAGTGTTTTAATTTGGTGGGGTACGACCTCTATCAATTGGCCTGAGTCGACCTAGACAAAATTTGACCGTATTCGGCCGAGACAACCGCGACCAAAATTTGATTGTATTCATCCTAGTTGGCTCCAGCCAAAATTTGGTCGAATTCAATCGAGTTGGCCCCGATTGAGATTTGGCTGAGTCGGCCCTGACCCAAATTTGGTCGTATTTGGCTTTGACGACCAAGGGTGAAATTTGGTCGTATTCAAATGAGTAGGTCACGATCGAAATTTGGTCGTATTCAACTGAGTCGGCCACGACCAAAATTCGGCCGAATTCAGTCGAGTCGGCTTCGATCAAAATTCGGTCATGTTGGCCTCGACCAAAATTTGACCGAGTTGGTCCTGACCTGAATTTGGTCGTATTCGACAGAGTCGATCGCGACCAAAATTTGGTCGTATTCGGTAAAGTCGATCGCGACCGAAATTTGGTCATATTTAGGCGAGTCGGTCCTAACCTAAATTTGGCTAAATTCAATCGAGTTGGTCATGACCAAAATTTGGTCAAGTCGGCACATGCCCAAATTTAGCCGTATTTGGTCGACTAAGTCCCGAACGAAATTTTACTATATTCAACTTAGTCGACTGTGATCGAAAATTGGTCATATTCAGTGAAGTCGGTCCCGGCCGACGAATTTAGTGGAGTCAACTCTAACCAAAATTTGACTGATCAGGACCTGACCCAAATGTGGCCATATTTGGCCAAGTCGACTTTGGCCAAAATTTGGTCGTATTAGGCAAAATCAGCCTTGGCCGAAATTCAATCGAATCCAGTCAAGTCGATCTCGACTGAAATTTTGTCAAGTCGACCTTAGCCCAAATTTGGTCGCGTCGTCCTCGACCGAAATTCGTTTGAAAGTCATACAAGTTCATCTCATGCTGAAATTTGGCCTCGTTGGCCTCGACAAAAAATCTGGTAAATTCAATGTGTCAGCCCTATCGAAAATCTAATCCACATCCATTTTGGATCCAAATAATGGATGTGGATCTAAATTTGTGTCCATAGGGCTGACACCATAGAATTTGACAGATTTGGCTGAATACTTCCAAATTTTTTCTAGGACCAACTGGGTCAAATCTCGATAAGGACCGACTTGACAAAATTTGGCCTAATTCTGCCAAATTTTGTACAGGGTCACGCCAACTCAATCAAATACGACTAAATTTGTGCTAGTTCGTCTCAATTTTTAGCCTAACCTAACAAAAAATATAAAGTGAAAATTTGGATTGGATATTTTGGATTATCCATTTTGAAAATATAGATTTCGAGAATGGATATCCAATCCATAAAATATATAAAATGTAGATTAAATTGATATCCAGATTCAATAAAATGGATTTTAAATGGATTGGATTTTTAATAGAATGGATATTAAATGAATTGGATCATAGAAAAAATGGATTGGATCATAAAAATTGGATTTTTTGCCCACCCTTAATTACAATTCATAAAACTCTATTTCTCAATATCTCATTTTGTATCTTGAGCTTAAGGAGGTTCCTTTTATACACAAATAACACCATTTGATACATGATAAGTTTTAATTTTAGATAAAAAATTTACTTATTCTTGACACTTATCAACTTGATTCGTACATTCCTTGTCATATTGATATATGATTACGAGTTGATCCACTTACACAAGTAATCAATGTCTACAAGATGAAACAACGTAATATAGTTTATGTAATGATTTATGGATTCAAGTAAGGTTACATCCTAACACTCTGATGGTTCATATGGTGAGAGTAGTAGGAAGTCCTACTCTAAGGCAGGATAATGGCCTTAGATGATCATGGATCAACCTTGTGTGGTAGGGTGAAATCCATGGGCAATGGCTTTGTAGGGCAGTAGAGGCTACCACAAATACAAGTTTCTAGTGAATCTGATTTCATTACTTTATTCGAATAATTGAGTTAGAGAGTCTATTATTGCTTGGTATTACATATTGCTTGTGCTACCATGATTTGATTATTAAAGGTTAATTTAACTTCATTAGCTTACATTTTTCCTTGTGCTTCTATTTTCTTGTTTATCTTTTCTTTTGTAACGATCACCAAAATTGGTGTGAGTAAATGAAAAGATGCTTGTTGATTCTGATCAAGTGGAAGGAGACGCTATTGTTGAAAGTAGATGTTCTAGATTATTCTCTGTATTAGCATCCTTTTAAAAAACTCATTTGTTATGTTCTTTGTTATGTTCATAGTTTTTCTTTGGCTTCTTTTATGTCCTTAGATATCATGTATACCTTGTATATTTTGGATAATTATAATAGTTAATCTTGTAACCTTTTTCTCGTTTGCTCGTTTATATTCAAGCACATGATATTTTATTTAACAACATTTTCTATTAAATGGGACATTATAAATTTATACATAAATATTAAAATATTATACCTAACAACGAATTTTTTCATAAAATAGTCAAATCTTAAAGCAAAAATTTGATATTATTTAATCAATAAAATTTCTTAATATTAAGAATTATAAATTATTAACAAACTCTACCGACAAATATAATACTAATAAAAATACATGTCACTAGTGTCACCAAAATAAATGATAGTTTATCGACGAAGGCATTACCGACAATAATGCAAATTCTTAATTCAAAAATAAATTTGATTTTACCAACAAATTTATCTTGGTCGATAAAATTTTGGTAATAACTATAAAATTTCTTAGTATTATAATAATAATTTAATATATTTTTTTAATTTATTTTTGGCTAAATGTGGTTCTATATTATTTTTTAAAGAATAATATTATTCCTTTAGTTAGATCACATTAACGTCATTGCTTCCTATTTTCTCTTGCGATTTGACAATAAATATATAAAAAGATCGAGATTGTGTTAATGGCGACAACTCATTATTTTCTACACAATGTTAGAAAAGTTTAATAACACTCTCTCACTCGGTAATAATGTGCGGAAGGTGTGCGGTAAAAGCAATGAGGTGTATAAACGACATCGATCCAGCCAAAAAGGTACAAAGCGAAAGAATTAGTGTTAGAAAATTAAGTTATATGTGTTAGGGTATTTTAATCTTTTTGCTCTTTGTATGAGGTTCAAATAGTAATTATGAGGGTGTAGGAAATTAAAGCTTAAATTTGCTGAGCCCATAAAATTAACATAGGGTGATATCTTTACCCAAAACAAGACTTTGGTACAAATGCATTTAACACCCCAAACATGATAAGTAACTCAACTACCGATGTTTCAACCAAATACTTGCAAAATTATTTTAATTTATAATCGATAGACTTAATTAGTTATTTGATTTTAATTTTGGCTGAAAATTTGAAATAGGTCATCTTTTTCATTTTTGTTTCAATTAAGTTTAATTTTAAAAAAATATTCAATTAGGTATTTCTGGTTAGTGCTCTGTCAATGACATTTAAACAACTATCATATATCACAGTTTGTATAGTTTTTTTTTGATTTCTTTTTTCTTTTATTTTTTCTTAATGCTTTTTAAAACTTTTTAACTTTTTTTAATTTAATTTTTTACAAAATGTATTGTTGTCGACATGTCAAGTCAATGATGTGACATGTGATACTATCAATGTCATGGAGTAGGAGAATACCACGTGCTAGAGTAAGTACAATATGTCATGATCTTGTATTCAATCCCAGTATATATATATATATATATATATATTCAATTTAGTCTCAATTTTTTTTAAAATTGAATAAGGTTATCTCTTTCTAAATTTGAACCAAATTTATTATTTATATTAATGTTATACTAATATTTATATTAAAATTGATTTTTTATTAAATATTCATGAAATTACTTTTAAACCAACTATAACAATATTATTGAATTTCATTTAAATAAATTACTTTTAATCTCATAAGAAATTATAGATTAATAATTTATTAGTTTTAAATAGTTAATGTTTTTGTAATGAAACTTATATTTATTTAATAAATACAATAATATTTATATATTAAATAACAAAGTATTATCTGATTTCAAATAAAATAAAGATTCTTATTTTGATAAAATAATTCAAGTTTGTTTCCCTATTTTTTAAGTCTCAATTAATTTCTATTTTTTTGAAAGATTTATACAATTTATTTCTTTACCAACAACCTTAAAATATTGTCATGTGACACTAACAAGTGTAACATAGGTCAAATATTTGAAATCTGTGGGCTAAATGATTAAACAGGCCGAACAGAAAAATCTGTGAGCCCAATGTTTTTCAGGTGCCTTTGTGTTTTGGTGTTCTCTTTCTTATACTATGTCTCCATCTTTTTATAGACGCACGAAAAAGAAAGCAGAAAGAGTGTAAATACTCAATACCCAGATGAAATTTAGTATTTACACTCTATTATTCATTTATTTTGTTTTCAGAAAATTGTATTTTACGTTTATGTTTTAAAATAATGTTATTTCAAAACGTAGGATATATTTATTGGTTATATAAATCTTTACGCTATCATATAAAAAACAATGTCATGTAATAATCTTGTCTTACATAAAACTCCATATAAGATTTCAATTAATTATATTTGTAATAGAATAAATAGAAAAATGTACGTTCGTTTTTAAGATTTAAAATATATATTTGTAATAAAAAATTCACACTTCTTAATATTATAGACTTTTATTTTATAGTCTTTGAATTCATTTTTTACTACTTTTAACTTTTATGACTTTAGTAAGATCTAAACAAAAGGTAAAAGCTAACAAAGTAATTGTCTTAAAATGTACCCTACAAACACTAAACGTGTTTGTCCATACAATGATAAGACGAGTTTAATAATATATATTAGACAAGTTTGTCCATACACAGATTAAAGGAGTCTATTAATACACATTAGACGAGTTTATTCATTCACTAATAAAACGAGTCTTGCAATACACATGAAATGAGTATGAACATACACCGATTAAACGACTTTGCCATATACTGAGTAAACGAGTCTAGCAATAAACACTAGAAGAGATTATCTATTCGTTGATTAAACGAGTTTAGCAATACAATATAAAAGTCTATCCATCCATAAATTAGATGAGTTTATTAATATACATTAGACGAATTTGTCCACTCATTAATTAGATGAGTCTTGTAATACATATTATATGAGCAGTGGCGGAGTATAATGGTGGCAGGGGAGGGTCATGGCCCCCCCAAAAATTTTGATTTTTTTTATGATAGGTATTTTAATTTTTTTTATATAGATATTATGTATTTTGATTTTTTTTATTATAAATATTAAATTAAATATTCTTTTCTTCTATAAAAATAATAATTAATGGTAATAAATAATAAAATATAAAATCATACATAGTAAAGAATAAAAAGATTTATCAAGATATTTTTATAATTTTTTTATTATAGTTTAAGTTTCTCACAAATTGTTCTCATCTTTCATTCTTATGTGTTTTCGTTTTCTTTTGTATTTGAAAAGAAAAAAATATTTTATTTTTTCTCTTATTTCTCCTTTGTTCTCTTCCATTCTCGATGAAGAAAAGAAGAATCGTCTCACTTGATGGTGAAATATTAGTTTAATAATTTATTTAATGAACATCTTTTATATTATTTTTTTATTTTATGAACATAGAAGAATAAGTATTGTACTGTGTGTTTTTTATAATCAAATTTTAATTGTGGTTCCATTATATGTCTATTTTCTTTTGTTTCTCAAGAGAAAAAGATTTATTATTTTTGCTCTCATATCTTAGTTGTTTTCTTCTATTCTCGAAGAAATAAAAAAGAAGGTAATTATCTTTTATCTCACTTGATAGTGAAATATTACTTTAATAATTTATTTAATGAATCTATTGTATATTAATTTTTTATTTTTTGAATATAGAAGAAAATGGATTGTACTATGTGTTTTTTATAATTGGATTTTAATTATGGTTTGATTATCATCGATTTTTTCTTTTAGATTTTAAGTGTGGTTTGATTTCCCGCTAATGATGTAGCTTATTGTTATACTAATTTACGTATTCATTTTTACGGTATTAATGCTAATAATTAAATGTATAAATTTTGGATGTATTATTTTGGTTCCCCCAACAATGTTGGTCAAGATCCGTCACTGTATATGAGTATGAACATACACTTATTAGACGAATCTAACAATACACATTATACAAGTATATCCATATACTAATTAAACGAACATAAAAGTGCATCTTAGATGAGTCTAGCAATATATCAAACGAGTCTTTGCATACACTTATTAGATAAGTATAACAAAAAACATTACAAAGAAGTGAATGTTAGAAGGGGCAGGCGGGAGCCACAACCCCCCCCTCCCCCAATTTTTTTTATTTTTTTACATTATTTATATTTAAAATATTTTTAAATTATATAAATTTAATTTTTTTTAAATTGTATATATCTTTTTAAATTAAATTAATATTATATTAAAAATTAAATTAATTATTTTTTATTTATTTTAGAAGGTATAACAATAAATAATAAAATATAAAATCAAATATATAAAGAAACAAAATTATTAAGATATTTTTTATTTTCTCTCTTATTGTCTTTTGAGTTTTTTATATATCGTATTAATCTCTCATACTTATTTATCTTCTTTTGTTACTAAAATAAAGTTAGATAAAAACTCATTATTTTTGTCATCATTTTTTCATATCTTCTTTTCCATTCTTAAATAAATAAAAAAGATAACTTTCTTTTGTCTTTATTGAAATATTTGTTTAACATTTAACATTATTTTTTATCTCATGATCTTTTTGTATATTCATTTTTTATTAATATAGGAGAAGAATCAATATATTATGTCATTTTTCATAGTCGATTTTTAATTGTAACTTGATTATCATAATTTTGTTTAGTAATTATGTCTCTCAACTTTTGATTAGATTATGATAAATTATATTTTATTCTTAAACTTATTTTTTAAATAGGTATATTGATGAAAAAAAAAATAAATTTATTTTTTAAAATTGATAGAGAAACTGCTAGTGAAGATGAAAACATGATAATATGGTTGCTCATCGCATAACAATGAAATGAAATTTTTTGAAGACTTTTTGAATTAAATGCATGTGAATAAAATGGAAGATGAATATTTTTCAGATAATTTGGTTATTTACATCGAAAAAAGATAATTGAAAATTTTAATTATGATTCAAATACCATAAGTTCAAAAATATGAAAAAACGATAGACATTCCTTTATATATGTGTAATTTCTTTGATAGTTACAAATATACTAGATTATGTATTCATTTTGATTGGATTAGTCACAATAATATTAAATAAATAAATTTTGAGTATATTATTTGGCTCCCCTAAAAATTTTGGTGAAGATCTGCCATTGATTACAGAAGTATAACAATATACATTAGAGAAGATTGTCCACATACTAATTAGACAAGTATAGCAAAACACATTACACGATTCTAACAATATATATTAGACAAGACTGTCCATATACTAATTAGATGAGTATAACAAAAAGTATTAGACAAGTCATTTCATACGTTGATTAGACGAGTCTAGGAATACATTGATTAGATAAATTTTGCAGCACATATTAAACAAAGTTTGTTCAGAAGTTAATTAGACGAGTCTAGCAATATATATTAGATGAATTTATTCATACATATTAGACGATTATATTAATACACATTAGTCAACTCTATGCATTCTTTGATTAAACAAGTCTTGCAATACACATTAGATGAGTTTGTCCATACATTGATTAGACGAGTCTAGCAATACATAATAGACGAGTGTCTATATACTAATTGGACGAGTCTAACAACATATATTAGACGAGTTTATTGATGCACTGATTAGACGAGTCTAACAATACACATTAGACCAATATTTTCATACACTAATTTATGTTCTAGCATAGTCTATACTTCATATTTTTAAAGAGTCTGATCTATATTTCTACACAAACTTTATCTTTTATATATTTACAAAGTTTACTCTTTACATATTTACAAACACATTAACTTTCTAAACCTATAAATAATTTTTCACTGATATTCTATTCAAAACTTAATTATAAATTTAAAAATATTTATTATTTTTTCCTCGACCTCTATATCTATTTTAATATAATATATATTTACTAACATAAAAAAAACAAACAAACATAAACAAACATCTACGTAGGCACAAATTTAAAACTAATTATTTTAAAAAATCTAGTACATATCCTTAAAAGACTAATGCACTACTTTATATAGCTACAAACTATAAAGAGATGGTTAGATCAAGTTTGGAAAATAACTTTGTTACAATGTATCATGGTCTGTCACAAATAATTCTTATTCTTATAACTTTACATGAAACACTTGCATTCACTTTGAAAATTTTTAATGACTAAAAAAAGCAACTGATTTTATTGATAACTTTTTAAAATTTTAATTACTTAACAATTTTTTTTTTGCTAAAATTTGTCTATAAATTAAAATTTTTATCCATGGATAATAAATCTCTCAGTAAAATTTATCAATAAATTTAATATATATATATATATATATATTACTTTTATTTTATCTAAAAACAATCTGTTCACAAAGTACATTTATCTATCTGTCTTTGACTTGTGATGTGTGTATTGTTATCAAGGATTTAGAGGCACAACTTGAAAGTATTTGAAAGGAATAAAGAGGTGGGTGTTGATTTTGACCCTCTCCTATGAGTAGAAGAAACTAATTGATACTTGGGATAAGGATCACTTTTCCCTCTATCCACATGTAGTCTACACTATGAATAAATTAGGACAATGATTGAACAGGACCAATTTCTGCATAAATTCAAATTATTGCATGTAAGTGAGAAATTAAATTCTACATGGAAATTTCAAATTGTTGCAGTTATGCATAATTCATACCCATTTCTAATAAAATTAAATTAAGTACATATAATGAATTAAATAAATTAAAAAAAATTATTTGAATTTTTTATATATTAACTAGCGTATGCACAGCCACAGTCGCTATCGCGTATATATATATATATATATATAATTTTTAAATATATGTGATATTATATTAGTAGGTGATGATAATAT
>Ga0214544_1001344_pt1 | contig 50631 bp, 34 predicted proteins | sample CNSS3metaG_FD_160074 | JGI IMG/M metagenome (GOLD analysis project Ga0214544, IMG submission 160074) | Root nodule microbial communities from cowpea collected in UCLA plant growth center, Los Angeles, California, USA - CNSS3 | ecosystem: Host-associated > Plants > Roots > Nodule | place: USA...
CCTCCTACAAATTCTTCTTCGATGAACCACGAACGCCAATGAAAATGACCCACCAACAAGTGAAACCCACGAACGCTAGAACAAATGCCCTAATCTTCCACCCTACCCACCTTTTCCTTAGCTTCGCACTCCACTGCTCAGTTCCTGCGACATGAAGTAAATAAACCCTAACTTCAAATTTGGAGATTTGTTAACTTTTGAGATTACCAGCCAATGTCGTTCCATTTCTTTTCCTTTTTTTCGTTTTTATATTTTTTATTTTCCACGTCAGTAAAAAAGTCCAACGCAAACTGTCTACTGTACATCGCCGTTAAACATTTTAACAGTGTTAACGATTTGCCCTTATTTAATACAAATTTTCAAACTTAAGGACTCAATTGGGGCAATATTGAAGCTGAGGACCCAATTGAGATTTCTTAACCAAAACGAGGATTTTGCGTGTCATTAAACCTAACTTATACTAAGTAAATTGTCAACTACATGCATTTATGATGATAAGTATTTTTTTTTAATGCAGATATTGTTAATAAGTCCGTTTTAATGTTAAAACAACTTGTATTTTTTTTTCATGTGATGTATAATTATTACAATATTATTATTAATTTAAAAAATATTAACTTGTATTTAAAAGAATAGACCAAATTAAAAATATTTAAAAAGGTGGAATGAGATAAAAATAAAATTAGATGTGTTGGGGTTGCGTTGACAGTTGTTGTTTTTTCTACAGTGGCGCCGACTTCCGGTTGAAGTATGGAGCAAACAGAATAGAAGAAACCGGAAACGGGGCTGATTTCATCTCTTCTGGACCGATCTTCCGATAGTGATGGCTTCGACGGAGGGTCTGGTGCCCATAACTAGGGCTTTTCTCGCCTCCTATTACGACAAACACCCTTTTACTCCTCTTTCTCCTGATGTCACTCGACTTTCTTCTCAGATTCGTTCAATGGCTAATGATTTCCTCACTCAACATCCTCCTACCCAAGGTTTTTTCCGCTCTTCAACTGTAATAGTGCAAACATTGCACTGTCTATCTGGTCATATATTTTGCTTTAGATCCTTATATGCTCCTTCATTTCGCTCCAGGAGAAGGCGTCTTAATTGATGAAGCTGACCGGCTACCTCCGCATAAAATTGACGAGAACATGTGGAAGAATCGAGAGTATATTGAAGAAGCAATTTTTTTACTTGAAAGTTCTAATTGGCCAGAAGTGGTAGTGTATATTTCTTTTTTTTTTTTAAATTCATTTCCCCTTTTATCTAACATTTATAAAGGCACTGTTTGCATCTCATCAATACATGATATGATAACTTCAGAATTTCCCTTCAAGAAACCATGTTTCTTTACATCATATTAGTTTTTGTAAAGTTCTTGTACAATGATTTTGTTGAAGATAAGCTTTTATTCTTTGCGTATAGGGAAATATGGAAAGATTGTATAGCTAGAAATTAGGGATTATCTTTCATTGTTTGTATCCATGATTGTAGCGTTGAATATTATATGTGTTAGTAAAACACACATTTCAATGAACTGTTTGCATTTGAAGTAAAACAAGTATTTTATGGATACAGCTGAAGCAGCAGTCCACACCTGACAGTGCTGAGTTTGCCCTTACATTTGGGCAGCTGAAAGATAAACTTCATAATACATTGAAGGCTATAGAATCTTTCCAAATTAAAAATGCTGAACATGTATTTAACACAGGTACCACCTTGCCTTTGACTTGAATGCTTGTTTTCAATAGATAACAAGCTTCTAATTTCCTTAGCATTAATTTCAATTAGCTGAAGTAAAGTTCGTTTTTCTTGTAAGCTTGTCAAAAATAAATTCTTTAAATAAATAAATAAATCAAACTACATAATCTGAGAACGTGGAATGGAGGAACTAAAATGATTATCTGGGAGTAATGCCGGGCCAGCTGACCAAGCTTATAAATTTGGGAAAATCATGAGGCTGGTATATTTTCAAGAGCAGCATTGCAAGGCTCGTATCTCTAAGAAAGTTTTGGGGCTAGGTTGATATGTCTAATATTTCTGTGAAAGATTTAAGCCAAAGATGGCATTTCTGAGTAGTGGAGATTGACTCGACAAGGAGAGAAAAAACTAACCAAATAGTATGTAAATCACTGGGAAAGGACATGGAGGTCAAAATAGAGATCTAAACTTGCTGGAATGACAACGGTTTATTGGAAACAATGGCCTGGGACTATTTGAAACACTCTGAAGGAGATCAAAACCTGAAAGAGGAATATAGGTATTAGGGGATTCTAGAGATGTCACGGTGATATATATAACTGATGGAGAAATGGTCAAATAAAGAACAAGGTCAAGGAATGTTGGAGGGATGACACAATAGCTGGAAAGATGGAAGATCATCCTTCTGCAGCTATTATGGAAGATCAGAGTAGGCTTTGGCACTAAAGATTTGTGCATCTACATTTTAGAAGTCTGAGTATACTAAATATGAAAAGGGTGGTGCATGGCTTGCTCTCTATTGAGCAACCAAAGAAATTATGTGAAGGTTCTCTCGTAAGCAAGCAAACCAAAAACTCCTTCAAGTTTAAAATTTCAGCAGTAAAAACACCATTGGAAGTCATCTATTAAGATGTGTGTGGTCTTATGGAGGTATTTTCACTCAGAGGTAATGGTATTTCATTTCTTTTGTTGATGGTTTTACAAGAAAATTGTGGGTTTATTTGATTAAAATAAAAGGTGAGGCATTTGAGGTGTCTAGAATGTTGAAGACAATGATGGAGAAACAATGTGGGCTATCTATCAGAGTTCTTAGAACACACAAGGGTGGTGAATACACCTCAAATGATTTTCATTCCTCTTTGATAAGGATGGAATAATTCATGAAGTTACTGCCTCCATATGTCCTCAACATAATGGAAAAGCTGAATTCCATAGTTCAGCAGCTGGGGGACATTTTGGATTCTTTCGAACTTGTAAGAGGTTATCAACGTTAGTATACTGGGATAGGATCAAAAGAGATGTCCAATAGTTTGTAGGGGCACTTACAATGGGACTTCTATGGCCATTTCTCATACCATACACACTCACATTTGGTCTGACATCTATTTGGACATTATAGAAGGCTTACTGAACGCAGAAGTTAAGGAAACCAATTTAATCGAGGTGGATCCTGCTACCATTAACTCCCATTTATTCTATTTAGTCATCCCTCATTGTACTCTAGGTAGCTGAAATTTTCGTTTGAGAGATTGTTCATTTACATGGATTTCAAGCTAGGGCAGTGATGGACAGATACAGGTTTTTCTAAGCCACTTTTGGACCAAACCATTGAAGATACAAAGTGAAACTCGATTTTTTTATGTGGCGGGGGGCAGTGTACTGTTGGACCCCCTATTAGGAAGATGAATCATTGACCTTAAACTAATATCTGATCATAATCCAAAATAAATAAAGAAGCAAATGATGAGATTGCAATGAAATTTGGGAACCAATCCTTGGAGATAATATGGAAACTGATCATAAGATATTCTAAAATATAATTGAAATACTATTATATATTTTTCTTATATTCCAGCATCTCTCTTTCTTCTCAACCTCAACAAAATTTATGCAGTTTTGAGACATTCCAAATTACCTCTTATTTTTTGGGGGTGGGAAAGTACTGTTAGACCCCTGATTGGGAAGTCATAATACTTAAACTAATATCCGATGGTAATCCAAAGTAGATAATGAAAAAAACATTAGATAGTAATGAAATATGGGAACCAATTCTAGGAGATAATTGAAATACTGTTGTATATTTTTCATATATTCCAATATACCTCTTTATTCTCCAACCTCTCAAAAAAATATATATGCAGTTATGACATATTTGCCTCAAGATTTTCGAGGAACGCTGCTAAGACAACAACGGGAACGCTCAGAGAGGAATAAGCAAGCAGAGGTTGATACTTTGGTAAATTCTGGTGGTAGCATACGCGACCGATATGCTTTACTGTGGAAACAACAAATGGACAGGTGAGACTTAACCCTTGTTTGATTGATTGTGCAGGAATTGATACAAGAAATATATTAAACAACTTACCTATTACAGGAGAAGGCAATTAGCCCAGCTTGGGTCTGCAACAGGAGTCTATAAAACACTTGTGAAGTACCTTGTTGGGGTACCTCAGGTATGGCTATCTTAAATTGTTTAATACAAGGTTGCATCAGCCTATTATTTTTTTCCTGTTTGGCATCCATTCTTTCATTTTGTCTGCTTAAATCAGTTATGGAACTTATTTTTTCTTATACATTTTATTTCAAAGCTTTAAAATAATGGGTCTAGCTCCTTCTTTCAGGTTTTTCTGATAATCTTATTTTGTTACTGATATCATCAACCGTATTTTTCTGATTAATTTGTTTGTATTTGAACTAAATTCTTTGTACTTGGATAGGTTATGGTTATCTTGAACTCATTCTAAGACATTTTTCTGAGTTGTAGGTATTACTTGATTTTACTCGCCAGATAAATGATGACGATGGGTACAAAATTATTGTTTTCAATGTTGTTCAAGTTCTCTCTCTTCCTATCTGCTTATGATAATAATTAATAATATATGAACAAGATTCATATGAGAACTCTTATCTACTGGCAGGCCCATGGAGGAACAGCGTCATCGTTATGGACCACCCTTGTACAGCCTCACCTCTATGATTCTTTCTGTTCGACTCTTCCTTTCAATATTGTGGGCACGATATGACACTAAGAAGTTGTGAGATGCCTATCTTTTGTAGTTCAGTTGTTGGCTTTGATGGTTGATTTTGTTAAACCACTCTTATTTCTATGAATATTGAGGACAAGCAATTATGTAAAGTGAAATATCTTGGAAAACGACATGATTTACTGGGATCTTCTTCTAGCTTGGAAATGACTACTAAATAAAAAAAAAATGTGATTTCACAACTTCTGATTTCATTTTTTAGATTAAATTGCAAATAATTTAGATAAAAATCAATTGTTTATTGAAAAAGAAGAACTTCTCTATTGATAATCATCTTTTCTATATGTGACTGTTACAACTTCAAACATCATGGTGTTTGCCACTTTCTGGCTGTAGCCATGATAGTCTGCCTTGGACTTTTGCAATTGTAAGACATATTGTATAAGTTAAAAATATTTCTAATATAATTGGTTTGTTCCATGTAACAAGCACCACTCATTTTGTAACCTGAATTGTGAGTCATGTCATTGATTTGATAGAAGCACGAATGTCTTGGGGATTTGATAGAAGATTTTTTATTGTCATGATACAAATTTGGACATCTTGCTTTCATTTGGTGTCAGCTCACAGGCAGTGTTTAGGAATTCTTGTAGTGTTCAGAGAGATTGATAGGCTTTTTAATTTCTAACATGGACAATGTGTTTTGTGTTCTTTTTTAGTGTGGAACACTTTTGTATTACCCTATCTTCTCTCTCTGTGGTTGACAGAAAAAAGGAACAGATTGCTATCTTGGAACAAGCTGTTAATGTCTACACCACAGAGTTGGAACGGTTTTTGACATTTATAGGGTACATGCTCGTCTTTGATATTTCTCATGGTTTAAATTTTTGTAGTTATTGTTAATAATCATGGTAAAAATTGTTGTCTACTTGCCCATTATCTTTTATTACATGATATTTGTTTCCACACGCGAGAAAATTTTCTACAGTTTATCAATGTTTATACATTGATATTTTGAGAGAGGGGCTTTCCAAATACAGCTGGTTTTATGTTCTAAAAATGTTTAATTTGAAATTTCATACATGGGCTTACATCATTCAATGACTTTCGAATAACCCAGTGTTGGATTAGAAGTTTCTATCATCATATATATATATATACCATTTACAGAATCATAGATTAATCCAACATCAGTAATACATTATTCACTGCAAGGATGTAAGTTGGCAAAAAGCCATGCGGGGAACATAAATAACTACAACACTAATGATTCAGATCTGTTACTTAAATAAGCTGCCTAAAGAGGCATCACATCAATCCTATTGTTTTTAACTCTTTGAGGTATAAGCCATATGTGTTCAAATATTCCATTTGTCTATATTTTTATTTGCAACTGGCTCCCCCTAACAACCTAAGCTTAAAGGTTGAACTGTTCGTTTTAGAATTTTCAAAATGAAATCAGTATTTGTTCTCACCTTGCAAGATTTCTAATTCTTGTTGACTAACCTGCTATAGACTTTTTTTATCAGCGAGGTCTTCGCAAATGCACCATTCTTCATTTCAGCAGATGTTGTTGGTGCATTGGAAGCAGGGTAAATATCAAATCTTGCTTTATTGTATTATTCTATTTATTTTCTTATCAATTTTCTAGTTTGTTCATTGCAGGAAAAATGATGACTACAAAGAGATCCATATTCCAGCTGGGAAAACTTATGAGGTATATGTACAAGACTTGTGAAATTCATAACTTGTCTTTCCTTTTTGTTTTTTTGACATGTTTATATCCGCAAACTACAGATATGATCATAGTTGTCAATCCTGAATAGTGACAAAAAAGACTATTGATGGGTAGTCAAGAATGGGTGATCGCAATATCGACTTATGCATACAAATGTAATATACTGCACACATACAACTGCCAAAAAAAATTCAAAATTGAAGGTGTTTTCATCCATAATAGTAAAAGGCGGTAGTGAGATGGTCTAGATGCACATTTACCATAAGACTAAATGTACAAATCAATAACATTGCTTTGTGAACTGCAAAGCACACAAAAAAAGAAAAGATTTTAATATATGAGGTCTTGAAGCAGAACAGAGGAAATCACAAGCCCGCAAAAACAGATTAGAGGTGGTAGGTGTTTATACCATTAATTAAAAGAGCTATATTGGCATAGTTTATATACACATGTACTATAGTACTAAATGAACAAATCAAAACATTGTGCTGTGAATAGTAAAGTACACACAAAATGAAAAGATTTTAACATAGGAGGTCGTGAACCATAGTGGAAATTATCACAAGCCTGCAGAAACAAATCAGAGAGGTCGTACAGCCAGTACATGGTAAGATGGGACAGGAGGTACAATGCCTTTCACAAAAAGAGGGGAATTGGGGAGGGATCTTGGGACCAAAACGAGAGCTAGATGATGCATTGTACCTTTTAGCCTTTTTCATTTTAAATTAGACTCGGGCTTCTAATGTTTTTTGGCTAATATGTATGCTGGACATTTATTGGCCTATTTAAAACTTAGCAAATGTTAGTGTGAGGATGATGTTTTCGCTAGAAGCATTCTGTTAGTTACGGTTAGGTGTGACTGCACTCTGTTGGCCGTTACGTCCTGTATGTAGCAATCTCATCAATATCATTTTTCTGGTTTTCTGGGAGATTTTTTACTTCTAAAAGATCATTTCCTCTAGAAAAACTGTTCCAAACATGCGCATTGGCCTTTTGTACATAACGATCTCGTATGGTCTAGGAAGTAATGCTTGTCATTTTAATTAATTTATAAATTGTTTCCTTGCATAGAGCATACACTTTTTGTCTTTGTGTATGATTTAGAGTTACTTTTATCTAATTTTAAATTCTTTACTGAATGGATCTGTGACTTGGTTTTTATTTGTTATTATTACTTAAGAAAATGTTTTGAATTTTGATTTTCTTATCAGGTTTTGCTCTCTGTTGATGTTGTAAACTCATACATTGCATGGGACTTTTCATTGGTACAAGGCAAAATAAATATGGTATCGCTGTTGTGCTGCTATACCTTGATTTCAAAATGTTAAGATATTTTCCGTAGACATCCTCTGTAATGATCTTTCTATTGTTTATTTGTCAGGATATTGGATTTAGTTTGGAGTTTGTAAGTCCTACTGGGGAAAAAACAGTAAGTTTGGATGATGTTTCACCTTTATTTCTGTATCATATTCTCTATAGGTTTTCTTCAGAAACATTTCCTATATTGTTCTTCATCATCAGCCATTTTTGCCTTCAATTTTGTAGGCCCTCAGCCAGCTCATTTTCACTTTTTTTCTGTTTAATTGTGTCTTTTTCTTTTTCATGATGTCTGTATTTCCATTTCTCTTTTTTATGATGGCTGATTCATTATCACACATGACACAGCTGATGTTACCATCCCGCCGATATGAGTCTGACCAAGTGAGTTTGTCACATTTGTTGCAGCATGTTCAATTAACTAAGCATTTGATATGTATTACTTAGTTTTTGTGCCTATAATATTAGGGAAACTTCTGCACGTTAATGGCTGGAAGCTATAAACTGATTTGGGACAACACGTATTCAACCTTTTTCAAAAAGGTAATGTATATGGGCATATTGACTGATTCAATGAGATGCAAATTGTGTTAGTACCAATTGGACTGCTTTTTCAACACAAATGCTAGTTGTGCTCGCATATTGATCAAATGCCAATAACAAAATCTGATTAGATAACCTTCTCCAGAGCGTCTCCTAGGAGAATTGATTCATCACTCTCAGTCATCGCTCTCGTGTGATCTGTTCATTTTTATTGTGCTATGGTTCACCTTCAGTTATCACTATCACACATGATCTGCTCATTGTTCTTGTAGACTGATTTATTTCGTTTGTTGCAACATATTGGCTTCGTACATCTTTTCAATTATGGTGTTGAGATTCTTTCACTTATTTATTCGTATATGTTGGGCATGATCTGAAAGTTGTACAGTTTTCTGAGGTGCATTATTATGATGAATGAACTATAGGTTATACGGTACAAGATAGATTGTATACCTCCTGTGACAGAGCCAGTGCAGTCCGACTCGAGCAAGAATGCAGGAGAAGTTGAGGCAGGATAGCTGATTCGTTTTCTGTTAATTTCAATCTTAAGAAGAAAATGTTCCAATTACTCATGTCAAGATTGATATACACCCTATTTATTTGTGAAGGGAAGAGGAAAGGAACCGAGAAAAATTTATCTTCTGTATAATATTGTTATGCATATGCACTTAGTTATTCTGTGTGGTTGAAGGTTGTAGCCTGTAGCATGCTGTGATTGTGTTAAATGGGCACAAGTAACCCTTCTGTGAAGTAATGTATATTTTACATTTATGCCAGTAACATCATCCCATGGAAACCCCAAATGGTGATAGGTTAGAATCAACTGGTTATGGTTTCAAGTTCCAACTGTTAATTACAATTTCGTCACCCGATTTGACGAGTTTATTTTGCAAGCATTTAGCCGTGGTATCACATTGAGATCCAAAATGCTATAACGAAAGGCGCCAAAGATAATCCATTACTTCCATGTTTAGCAGTTAGAGTAATAGAAGTGATTTGTATAGGTTATGCCCAATTTAGAGCCAACAAGGAACATTTAGATGTTTTATCGTGATGCGTCTAAGACAACCTTCAAAATCCGTCAAAAGTTCATTTATAAAAAGAAATCATATGAATCGATAATTCTTTTTAATTTAAAGGTCTTCGAATGAATTTAACAATGTGTGATAACATATTTCAATTGATACATTTTGGCCGAAAGAAATCCTATGGTTCCAACGAGTAACTGTAGAAGACCACCTACCGTGCAATAACCTGAATCAAAGAACTTCACATAACATAAGACAATCAGCTGCGTAATATGCATTACAAAATTGTAAAAAGAATTTCTGTTTTTAAACTTAATCATGCTGAAAATGACCTTGAAAGAAGTATAGCACTTCAATTAAAGTTCAGAATGCGTTTTGCACAAACTAGAGTGTTATATAGTAGCATAGCAACAGTCATAGGTCCAACCCCGCCAGGCACAGGAGTAATAGCAGATGCCACTTTTATGGCTTCTTCATGGCATACGTCGCCTACGAGACGATAACCATCGTCGCAGCCAGAATCCTGCAACATTTTTTTCTTATATTTAGAGAAAGCAAATTATGAAATTGTCTTAAGTCGTAATTAGCAACTTACCTCAACAGGAGTAGTACCAACATCGATCACAGTTGCACCAGGCTTAATCCAGTTACCACGGACCAAATTAGGCACTCCAGCAGCTGAAACTATAATATCAGCTTTTGCGGTGATCTGTTCAGGGTTTTCTGTGAAGGGATGTATAACAGTGACTGTTGCATGGTGTCTCTGCCAATATACAACGATATTACATATCATGCAGAAGGAAACGAAAATGTAGATAACCGTGATTTTAGGCTTCTAACAAATGATTATATTACCTGCAATAACAAGGACGTTGGCAACCCAACAATATTACTTCTTCCTATCACTACGGCTTCCTTCCCCATTATTTCGACTCCTGATCTGATCAATAACTCAATGCAGCCCTTTGGAGTACAAGGAGTAAACAGTGGCTCCCTTCCATTTATGGCAAGATTCCCCATATTAACGGGATGAAAACCATCAACGTCTTTCTCAAGAGATAAAGCATTCAGAACCTTTTCCTCATCTAGATGCTGTCCCCAATTGTTTTGCAACCAGTCAAACACTAAATCAGCTAATTAGAATGTGTGCTAATCTACAATTGAATGTATAGCTGGCATGAAAACTAGTTAATCGGAAAACAAAATATTTCACCAGCAAACTACTCCGAATTTAATAAAACATCAATTGATAAAATTATAGTACCAATTTAATACCCATGATACTACTTTTTTTCATGATAGCATCAAATTTTGTCTCCAAAGATGCACATGTGGATGTCTTGGTCCTTGTGATACACTTGGGATCTTCTAGTTAGAAGGATGTTTCCTAGTTATGTAAATACTTTTGGGCATGTTCCAGCGAGTAGCCATTGAGTGGGGTGTTGTGCGGAGAAATTGATGTAAAGGTAATGAATATTCAAAAAGATCATACCATCTAAAATATGATAATGATCATCAAAAAGAAGAACAAAATCCATTACTCGGCTTAACCAGCTGGTCAGCAGTTCAAAGACGTCAATGTAAGGAACAACAGAGTGAACTATAATGCCACGGAAATGGAATGAAATTCTCTTCCATCCTCAAATGCGAAATACTTGGATTTATCAAGACGCTGGAATTCATGGTTGAACAAGAGTACATAAACCATTATCTCCAGAAAAGAAAGAAAAAGATCCTCGGAGAAAAGGGATTTTAGAGCGATCACAATACCCTCCCCCTTTACACTGGATTCCTCCTATCCATATGACGTGTTCAGAATATTTTCTATTAGGCTCTCTCTGTCTCTCTTGCTCCTTTATTCTTCAACTATAGATCAGTTTCTATTAGAGTTGTATTGTATTGAACATATGCAGTTCTCAAAGTCATCTGCTTGGTAGTTTGTTATTCTTGTTAGTTCTGTAGTTATTGGTAACAACTGTCAGTTACAAGTATGTCAGCTGTCAGAAGCTGTTTGCAACTACCTATCCATTGTATAAATTCTTGATTGTGACTCTTTCATTCAGAAAATTAAAGATTCAATTTCTTGCTCTGTTTTCCCATTCTTTTAAATAGTTTCTAAAGGTTTTCTAACACAATATAGTGACCTCCATCTACAGCTATGATCAGTTTGATTCCCACCTCCTCCACTCCCCCCAAACCTTTCCTCGTTCTATCTCAAAAACTCAGAGATGACAATTTCCTACTGAGGAAGAAACAAGTACAACCAGTCAAATCTCAGTCAACATCGTTTCATTGTGAATCATTCGATTCCCCCATGGTTTCTCGCTAAAGATTGTGCAAAAGGAACTGGAAATCCTGCATATTCTATATGGAAACAACAAGATCAATTGCTTCTAACCTGGTTTAGTTGATGCTTTCTTCTCAATTCTTTCTCGTGTCTTGGGCAATATTCACTCCATCAGATATGTGAGAAAATAAATTATTACTTTCATCAACAAATGCGTGCACGTGCTCAACAATACACACTGAAACTACATGCAACAAATCCTTACAGGAAAACTATTTAAAGTCTTGGTCACTTGCACCTGCTGGTGCTCCGACTTCTAATAAAGAACACGTAGACATTGCTGTTGAAATTCGATTTGAACTTGTTCCAATTGAAGAACATGAAGCCTTATTGCTCGTGCAAGTTGTAGATGAACCGATCATGGCTAGAGAGCAAGTACCAGAAGGTGACTTACTAATAGATTCCATGAGAGATTTTAGATCTTCAATTTCACCACATAGTGCGCTCTGAAGTTATAAGACAAACATTGCTCGGGTAAGCTGCCATGCTTAAGTAAATAATAGGGACTCGTTAGGCCCCCCTCTTAATTAAAAGAGAACAATAAGACAAAAAGCTCCAGAGGTGGTGGCAACAACATCAACAACAATTATGACGATGGAAAAAAGGTCTAGAGACGGCTCTAGCAAAAGTCTGGCGCCAGCTTTGTTGGTGTCTGACAACAACTCTGATGAGGGTTTGGCGATAGCACTGACAACGGTCTGGCAGCAGCTCTAGTGGATGAAAAATGGGTGCACGAACGGCGATAGAACCACAAGTTGGATGCATTTCAGGCAACAAGGAACCATAACAAAGACACAAGTTGGATGCATTTCAGGCAACAAGGAACCATAACAAAGACAGTAAAGAAGAAATGTGGAAGTAGGGATCCTAAGATTGAGAGCTCTGCTACCAACTTGAAAGAATTAATATGAAAGAAAGAAGATTTTTATTCAAATTGATTCATTCGAAATAGTACATCAGCTTCTATCTATAGAGAACTCGACAACTAGTGAGACTGAGAAAACCATGCAATTGTTCGATAGAAGTAGGTTTCGACAAATCTGAAACAACCTTAACCTTAGATTGGTCCAACTCCACACCTTGTCCCGAAACTGTGACCCAAGTAGCCCAACCTTAAAAAGACTAAAACTACATTTAGACCGCTATGCAAAAAGACTATGTTATTGCAGTTGTAAAACTTCCTCCCAATTTAGATGAGTGGACCATGATGGTTGTAAACTAGTATATCATCAAAGAAGACAAGATTTGATTTGCTTAGCTGCTTCTTGAGTGCATGATTCATGAGATACTAAAATGCAATTTGTGCATTAGTGAGCCAAAAGGACATGACCAACAACTTGTAAACCCCTAGTGTGTACAAAAGGTAGTTTTATGTTTTGGCTTAACCAGAATTTGGTGATATCCAAAACTCAAGTCTAGTTGGGAGAAATGGGTGCCACCAAATAATTCAACTATTAACTCATCTGTAGTAGGAATGACAAAACTATCCTTTGCTATATAGGCTGTAAAAGATATGATTTTATCTTAGAAATTACGGAAATATGTAAATTGATGATTAGGGATATTCTTCATTATTAGTCATTCTCGGATGTTCCTATATTATACTTTGAATGATTATAAATAAGGGGTTTACTGGTGTGATTAAACATACAACAGAGACTCTGTATTGGCATTCGAGGCTCAATAATCTATACAAGAGTACCTTGCGAGATCTTTTTTCTTGACCAAAATAATGGGTGAGGAGAAAGGGCTAGTACCACGCTGAATAGTGCCTCAAATAGCAAGTCTGCAACCAGTTTTCAATCTTTTTCCTTTCGACTATGAGGTTATTGATACAGTTGAACTTCGACAGACTCACTTAGATGTACAACACAGTCACAAGATTGATGAGGTGGTAAACTTGTAGGATTAGCAGAAGCAATGCTATATCGATGCTACCCCTTTTGCATAGTAGATAACAGTGAATGGATATGTCGTGTCTTCATTATAAATGATTCCCTTGAAATCACATCTATGAAACTTGTGATTTTTTGTTGCTAGCATGGACTTCTAGTTTTCTTGTCTATTTTGTGGGGGGTTTAAATGTTTTTAAAATAGAGCGCATTAGCCTTTATTCCCATTATGGAAAAAATACAATATATGTGGCACCAAAGCTGCTAAAAGAAGTATGAAGAAAAAGTAAATACTAGAGACCCAGAAAAAGACTAAAGAATATGTATACTTGTGATTGATTCAAGTGTACACCGGATGTGTATCAAGATATAGATATGAGGAGAAGCCCAAAATCAGAAAAGAATGAACCAAAATCTAAAGATATAATCCTAGTTATGTTAATTAAAAAAGAAAACAAACTAAGCCATAAAAAAGTATGGAAAAGGAAAACAATGTTGAAACATAAAAAATAGAAGGGAGGTTTCCTTTGTTGTTGGTGAACCATATCAAATCAAAACAAAAAATTTGTTGAACTATAAGAAAGTTTCAAAACAAATCAAAGAAGGAAATAAATAAGAAATATGATGAAATTTATGATCAAGGATAACTCTAACAAAATAAATACATATTGAGACATCTTTTGATAGTCTAACAATAACTAAAACAATTTGTAAGAGATTTCTATGAATGTTATTTTAGAAAATGCTTTTAATTTTTTATTTTTTACTGTTCACGTGATAAATTGCACATTTAGAAGCTAAACCCCTCCCTTCCAAAGACAATTGTAATTTTAGGCCCCTCTTCAAGAAATACTTTATTGGCTGACCATTTCAAAAAATAGCTTTAAAACATTTTGTAATATCCTTTTCTTGAATAAACACTCAGCAGATACTAAAGTCCATCTAATTTATTGTAGGTCACAGATTAAGAAATTACTTGTGGTAGAGGGAGTTGCACAAGAATACCATGAATGGACGGATCTTTGTTAAATCTCATGATCGCATTTCGGACATCCATTTCTGCACAATCAGTGGGTAATTCAGCCACCAAAGACTTCATTCCGACCTCTTCACAAGCCATTATCTTGTTGCGAACATAAGTTTGAGAATCCCTTCTTTGGCCTACTAAAATTACGGCTAATCCAGGAACTTTTCCCAGGCATGTCTTCATTTCTCTTACCTTAGCAGCTATTCGAGATCTGATTTCCGTGGATATCAACTTTCCATCAAGCACTACAGTAGTATGGTCATCAACTGAGACAAACATCAATCTTAGTACAATATCTTGCAGAATGAAAAGAAAATTTAAGAATATATAATACAGGAAAATGGGAGTTGACCTGTGGAAATCAAATAAAATAATGAGATTTGATCTGTATATTTAATGTTAAGATTTAATGCAATATAAATATGTTTTCATTTCCTTCTTTTCATCTTTAGGTAAAGCATTAACAGAAAAGATTATTTCCAAATATTCAGGCCTAAATTAATGTACAAAATTAGTCTCTCCTTCCTATTTCTACTTTCACATTCTATCAGTTTTAGGTCTGTGAAAGAATTTTCTTTTCCCGCATGTTATCATAGCACTGTCTGAACTATCTCTAGTCCTTCTCACGGATTTGAAGGCACGTAATGGAGACTGGTACTATTCTTACCAGCTCAATTGAAGAGTCGGCATTCCTATCACTGACCAAAAATTGAATGGCTAGAATTGCATCCAATAGGAGAAGTCATTCCAAATCTTCCTTCAAGGAAAACGAAAGTAACTACCAAACTTCTATCAGGATTATCTCTGATGATTTACCAGTGTCAGTCAATTTCAATGTGTTTGGTCTATCATGTTGTACCAGATTGAGTAGTACTCAATGCTAAAGAATGTGTCAGACTCTACCAGCTCCTGGTTGAAGACTCCAAAACTAAACCCAAAGCCAAATCTTGTACAACAATACCTTCAACTCTCGAAGCCAGCTCTTGTGCAACATTACCTTCAAGTATTGAAAATTCTGTAATGTTGTGACAATGCTGTCTAGGCCACCCAAATTTCAAGTACTTGGAGAAATGGTTCTCCTCACTATTCAATAAAACTCTAAGGAACTATCAATGTGAAATTTGTCAATTATGTAAGCATACACAAAGCATTTATCCACCCGAATCATATAAACTATGTCTCAATCATTCTCTTTCTTTCACAGTGATGCATGAGGACGTACATAGGTTAACAACATTGCCAGTACTAAATGATTTGTTACTTTAATCGATGACCATACAAGAATTACATGGGGTTTTTCTTATATAAGAGAAATCAGAAGTAGGCAGAATATTTTAAAATTTCCACAACATTGTGCAAACACAATTCCAAGATAGTAAGGCACTCAAAACTAACAATGGCCATGAATTTTCTCACTCAATATTGAATTTCTAGCTTAAGTCACGTGGAATATACACCAAAGCTCATTATAAATACCTTAACAAAATGGAATGGCAAAATGAAAAAGTAGGCACTTTCCAAAAGTAACTAGATCACTCAACCCTCATTTTGGCCGCAAATGTACCAAAATAGTTTTGGATAAAAGATTTCCTCTCTGCAACCTTCCTAATATGTTCTTAACTGTAACACCTCTCACTCTACATCAAAATATTTTTCTCCCAACCAACATAATTTTCACCTCGATTCTCTAAAAAATATTTAGATGTTCTTTGTTAACAACCTAAACCCTTACCACAGTAAACCTGACTCAAAATCCATCACATATATTTTTGTTGGTTACTCACCTCAACAAAAGGGACACAGATGCTACTTTCCCTCAACCGAATTTTCTACCATACCATGGATGTGACTTTCTTCAAGAATTAGCCTTATTAACCTAAAGTTGGCATTCAGGGGGAGAATGCATTGATTCTAAATGAAATGGTAGAATTCCAACCATTGGGAGTTTAAGTGGCTGAAACTGCCTCCAATGTTGGAGAAGTAGAAACTGTACTTGCAGAACTAGTAGAAACTACACCAGCAGAAACTGCACCTAATGACAGGTCGAAAGTTTGCTTTAGAAAAAAGAAGTCCAAAAAGGGGGTTGATTGACCAACACCAAAGATATTGTGTGAAAAAAATATGCTATCAGCAATGCAAAGAACCTATGCTAAGTTTTGGGCATGTAACATAAGGCAACCAAATACCAGACATCCTAACTAAAACTCTCCCAAGAATTACTTATCAAAGTGTCAGCTCCAATCTTGGAAAGAGAGCCATTTACCACCACCAAATTGAGGAGGAACATGATTGACTGGAGGAGTCTACAAATTATTCCCTCGTATTCAGGCCCAGATTAGTGTACAAAATTAGTCTCCTCTTCCTATTTATATGTCCACATTGTATATAGAAGCCAAAGAGTTTGAATGTACTGCTACACAGCCAGACAATTCATTAAACTTAGCACGCGTTTTGGAGAAATAAATTTAAGTTTTAGTAACACAATGTCTATCTATACCACTATTAAATTTGTTAAAATCTACAACATCATGAGAGAGGTTCATTAATTTCAATGTTGGGTTCAATAAATTTCAATAAGAATGTGCTGAAAGAGTATGTTCCTAACATTTCTCATAAATTAATCCAATGGATTATTGTAATGTTGTATTCTTCTTAAGCATTTGACTCATACAAATCCATTCATTTAGCCACCATGTTTCTTTTTCTTCAAAGGTCTTAAGAAGATCACTTCTAGTAATTAACATTCACTGAAGAAATGGTTATTACACACTGATGAAATTTAATAAACCAAGAAATCAAATATAGACTCTCTAGATCTGTCAATAATTAGAAAAAAGTGAAGAATGACAAGACAGTTTACATTGGAAGAGAATTTGAAGTAACATGATTGACTGGAGGAGTCTACAAATGATAGTAAAAGCCCAGCTTTTGCTCAATCAAGTCAGAAACTAAAGTTTTGAACAGCAAGAAAACATCTAAAATGATAAAACGTGAGAGCCAAAAAATGTAGATATTATACTCATCCCAAGGGAATAAGATACTCAGTTACTTACAGCTTTTATGTATTGCTGGAATAATCCGAGATGAAGAATTAGGACTCCAGATGTCAGGAAGGTCCAAAGATGCAAGAGGTGGAGACATTAAAATTTGGTCTAATTCATTACCTTTCAAGGTATGAAGAGACCTTATTGTTTGTGGAAGACGCTTTCGTAGATAATTTGTCCATGTAACAGCCACCATGCCCATTATACTTATGACGTTGTCATCAGCGTCACTTCTGCCTGTAGCAAGTTTTTAGTGGAATCAATTCTCTGTGTGTTTGTGTATTTTACTCTTTTTATGTACAAGGGTTAAGAATTAGTTGTGTAATTGAAAGAAACAAGTACCTGAATTAAGGTCTTTTACACTGTCATAATAACAGCCTCAAAATTCATGCCAAGGATAATTTCCGATTGGCTTGCAAGTTTAAAATGTTTTACACTAACCAGGCATACCCATTAACCTTTATAACTTTAATTTATTTAGTAGATAGACTAAATTGGCAAACATTTACGCAGCCTAGTTAAATTAAAATATTTGAAGACTAAATCAACACCCTTCTTGATGCATTTATCGTTCCAGCAGTAAAACAAATACCCTGTAGATTTCACTCTACCCTTCCAGTAATAGGATAATTAAACTTGAAAATACAACACTGATTACGAAATTAACTTAATTCCGACATAGTAATTAAGATTTTGACGGCAAAGGAAAGCAATCAGAATAAGGAAGTGATGAAGACACCTCACAGACCAACTGTTCGGCGCTGTTGTGATTTTCTGATATAAGCCCCTTGACAGCAAAGGATTCCGCTTTGATGCGATAGCTCAAGAAACCTAGTGCTTTAGTTTTTACTATTTTTCACTTTAAAACAATTATAATTCTATTTTTTATACTTTTATGGATATATTTATTTTTTATTTTTTATTTGAAATGAGTCGAAATTATTATTGTGATATTTGATAAATAATTTAAACATATCCACAATTTAAAAAAAATGATTTGAATATTTCCATTATACAAGTGACGCTTAACTATAATTAAATATTAATACTTTTTTTAGAAAATTAATTTTAATATAATGCTAAACATTTATTTATATATTTTAAATATTTATTTTAAATTTATTCGCATGCTATATATTTTTTATTTAATTTAAAACACCTTTATTTATGTGTTAATTTACACTCTCTTTTGTTATCATTAAATGAGTCAAGAAAAAAAATTAAAAAAGAAAGAGTATGAAATTACATATTAAAAACAAAATCTAATTATGAAACAAATATTTTATAAAAATGAAAATTATTAATATTTTAAAAACTTTAAATTGAATATAGTTAAATAATTAATTATAAATGATCTTAAAAAAATTCACATACCAATTTGAAAAGAAATTAACCACTTATCCTATTAAGAATTGTAAAAGTAGATCATAAAATTATAATAAAATCAATGAAACACATGAAACCTTATGTTTGGACACATATATTACCATAAGTTTCGAGCAATCTTTGTAGCTTGAGACTCGTTCAATTCTTGAAGTTGTAGTTCTTATAAAACTGATGCAATGTTTGGCATGTGCTTTGAAAGGACTTCAAAACTTTCTTTATCAATAACAACGTCAAATTCTACATTAGAAGTTTTCGCGTCCTGGCTGTTTGAAACAGTCAAAATTGTTCCTACTGGTACGAATTCCAATCCATTCATGGTAAAATATTTGTACTGATTTTTCAATAAAACCAAGTATTGTTGCTAGGGGATTGAAAATTGAAACCAGAACACTAGAAAATTGTTTCCCTTTTCGCATGCAATCAAATTTTTGTACAAGCTCGCTAACTAGACTAGTTAAACTGACAGATACCATGTCATATATTTGGTAATAATAATACTTATTAGAACAATCAGATCGAAATTCCAAAATCAAGTGCTAAATTCAATATAAACTTTCACGAGTATATTGAAAACTGCAATACGTAACAATGATTCTAATGCAAAATGTAAAATGTAAATCACAAATTTAGATTGAGTTTATATACACAGTGGACATAATTTTCTATCAATGTATCTACCTTTTCAAACACTGTTTTTGTATCTGTTCCCTTTTTGGGTGGGTTAATTTTGCAAGAAACATATAGCAGAAATGAAAAGACGCTGAGAATCGATCTTCAACAGGAAAAAAATGCGTACCTAAGCTGCACCTATTATAATCCCAACAAGGGGGGACAATGATGTTCACATGGCAAGGATGTACATAAAAAATTGGGAGAAAAAAGAGAAGAAAGTAAAAAATAAAAATCAAATAGACTTGGAAATCATTGCACATAAATAAAGTATTAAAAAAAAAAAGCTCAAAATATAAAAGACTTTCCAAATAATGATCCAAGCATTTTAGGTATAATCAATGAATTGCAACAATTTGATCTTTTCTCAGCAATACGAGTATGCAACAACTTGATCTTTTCCCAGCAATACGAGTCTGAAGTATTCTACACTCACTTCAAAGACCGAAACACAACGTTCTTACGAATGATTTATGGGCATCCAATACTATATATATGCCAGGAGAGTAAACAAACAATAACATAACACATGCTTTCATTTTCATCACTATCATTCTCGTTCAATTCTAAATCTATAATCATTTTCCAACAAGGGGTGGGAACAAGAAAGAACTAAAAGGCTGGAGTTGTGAAGGTGCATGTATGATGATGGTAGAAAATGACTATGCTAATCAATGTTTGCATGAAAAATTATAGGAAAAATTCGTTTGTTCAAGAACTCTTATCTCTCTGAAAGCTACTCGGGTTGGAAAAGTTAAGTTGACAAAATGCTTAGGGAAGCTCCAAGGAAGTTAGGTGCATATAATCATTTCAATCAGCTAACCTGAACATACATTTTTCTGTTGTCCTTTCAATTTAAGACATCTAAAGTTCATGAGTACATGAGAAATGTTAACAATTTATATCATTTTATGAAGAAGTCATTTAATGTTGACTCGCTTACATTACACTTTATTAATTTCTCTGCAAGAATTTTCATAGGAGAAAATTAAAAGACGTTTCCATTACGAAGCTATAGAAAAAGAACACAGAGGCAAACCTTCATAAATTGGTTTCATTGTTAGATCTTCCAAGGATGACAAATCGAAGATGCACAAAATCAGTCAATGAATCCCAAAGGCATTTTTCCAATAAATAATACACACCACTCAACTAGAAAATATGAAAAATATGAATAACAGATACAACAGGATCTCCAATATCTTTTATTTTTCTTTAGATTTGAAGGTAAAATAGAAGTTTTAGGAAGTCCCTGCACCAACTACATGGAACATCAGGCACTGTTCCTCCTACGGGCCATCTCCCGTGCCATTTCCCTAAGTTTATCCGGTGATGGTGGCCTTTCTGCCTCTGGTGGATATTCAATGTATGACCTCTGTAAAACGATAACAATAAAATATGATTTGGAATACAAATACGAAATTGTAGTTAAAGACAATTTCAAAATTGCATTCATGTTGATGAATGAATTCAAAGCCATCAAGACAAGACAATTGATCTTGGGAGACATTTATTCAATCTCAAAGTGATTTAAATTGCTTATTGTACATCTAACTTTATTGAATAGTTGTATCTGAAACTACATAATCTGATTTCAAGATGCTTGAATGCACAAAATTGATAGATATATCTTTACAGGCTAGCTTATCCACCACTTATGACAAATGAACACTATTTCTAATACTCCACTTTTGTGATTATAGCAATATTTAATATGAATAAAAAGAAATTGGTGAGTATATAAACCCCAAAATGATTATATATGAGATATGAGAAGATGATTAAGGAGAATACATTTCCCATGAACTTGCGGAGGTTGCTGGAATTGTTGGCAAAAGTGTACATGAGAATGATTGGTACAGTCACATACACACCAAACTTGGCAATTTCTAGAATCCCTTTGGAAGTGCCCAGAGATGACATGGTATCTTTCCTATCACCAAGAAGCACTGTGTTTGAAACCGGTCAATCAATAAATAAAGAGGAAAATTTATCTGAACCAATCGCCATAACCAAACACAAACAGAGATAAAATCTAACTTTAATTTTTACATCACACATTTCTGAACCTTTTCATTTGCCATTTCTCTCTCCTTTTCAACTAGTCTCAACATCGTAAAATATAAATTATTAATCTCATGTTTATTACAGCGTATAGTAAAGACCTTGCATCAATGCCTTTTATACAACGTATAGTATTGAACCTCCATGCTTTTAGACAAACTAAAATTGACCTAACCAATGTCTATTTTATAAAACTAGTTGATCATCCCACCAAAGGGAAGTCAGGCATATATACTGTTTTAGTTTAAGTGTGTTTCCAGCTGAAAGTACACTAAGCTAAAATACAATTGACCCACTTGAATAACTTGTATAAATTGTAAACACAAATAAGAAATGAATAATCGAGTTTAAACAAGATTAAGAAAGTAGAGACAAAATTGGTGCAAGGATTGGATGAAGAAACAATGGACGGAAAAAACAGTTACCCAGACTTGTCATGAACCAAAATCGACAAGTCAGGAAAAAAGGTAAACCTGGTCTAGAGGGAACAAATGGCGAATTTGACACCAGTGAAGAAAGGCTTCAGGTAGCGCAGCTCATTGAAGTGAACAAGATAGAAGATTATACTTACCGTTTGGAGATCGAATTACGAACATGCACTCTAAATTGATGATAAATATCCGCAAATTGATGTTAGATTTTGGGAATGTGAAAGTAAATGATTCATAGGAGTGATATTTGATTTCAAAATTTGGGGATCAAAATGGGTCACTTTTGAAAGACGCATCTCAATTGAGTTATGAGGAGGCCCTTGATATTTAACACCATTTTTTCCTCTTTTCAATCCCTACTAAATTATTATTTTCTTAAAACTAATTTATTCAAAGAATTAGAGTTTAGATTTTTATAATAACAAAACTAATTTATCCAAAGAATTAGAGTTTAGATTTGTATAATAACATATGCCTCTGTTATTTTCACTTTTTCTAAAGATAAGAAAAAAAAAACTAATTTATCCATAGAGTTAGAGTTTAGATTTCTATAATAACATATGCCTACGTCATTTTCACTTTTTCTAAAGATAAGAAAAAAAAACTAGTATTAGCATAATCATTAAATTAAAAGTATTACTAAATTAAAAGAATTTCATAAAATTCATTATAAAATGAATATAAATCATTTTTATATTTTTATTGTAGATATTTTTTATTTATTTTTATAAATAATATTTTATAATAAATAATCATTCTAGTTTAAAAAATAAAATGATAAGAATTTGTATATAAAAAAAGTCATACATAGTTAAATAATGATATGAAGAAAAGGAATAACTTTTTCAAATATGGCCATACCTCCCCCACATTTCACCCTCTATACTCCTACAGACAGTATCATTTTTTTATTTTTATTCCAGCTGGTTAGATTGTAGCTTCAAATATTATATTGTTAAACCTACCTTAAGTTATCTGGCATCTTAGTTGCGAAACATAACTAACAATACTTATAGCATTATTAGCAAAACATAACCAACAATATTCATAGCATTAGCCAAGAATATCTAGAAACATTTAATTCATTTAACATAATTCTAACAACTTCCTCTAAAGATCTATTTTTCATTTTTACAACTTCATTTTGTTGAGAAGTTTTAGGTAAGAAAAGTTATATGAAATGTCATTTTCTTTACAAAACTTTATGAAATATTTAATTTGAAATTTGCATTCATGATCACTTCTCAAAACTTAGATTTTCAAATCCTTTTCATTTTGAACCAGTTTTGCAAACTTCTTAAAGGCTTTGAATGCTTCACTTTTCAATGTAAGAAAGAAAATTTAGGTAAATCTTGAGTAATCATCATCCATTACATGAGAATAAAAGTTTCCACCAAAGCTTTTTATCCTAGAAGTACCAAACAAATCCACGTGCAAAAGTTTCAAAGGTTTAGAAGTATAAATAACATTTTTAAAATGAAAAAAATATTTCACTTTTTTACCCTTTTGACAAGCAACACAAAGTTTATCTTTTTCAAAATTCAATTTTGGCAATCCGATTACTAAATCCTTATAAATCAATTTATTTAAATGTTGCATGTGAATATGAGCATCTTGTTTATGCCGCAACCAAGAATTTTCTTCTTTAACAACTAAACATGTTATATTCCTAGTTGATGCATGACCAAGATTAGTTAAATAAATGTTATCGTGTTTTATACATTTTAGAGCAATTTCCTTCGAGTCCTTGTGGTGAATGGTGCAATGGTCACTCTAAAAAATCACTTTGAGTCCTTTATCGCAGAGTTGACTAATGCTTAGTAGATTGTGCTTTAATCCGTCAATGAGTAGCATGTCCTCAATCTCTAAAGTATCTACTCCACCAATATCACCAATTTCAAGGATTTTGCCCTTGTTGCTATCTTCATATGTTACAAAGCCTTGTTCCTTTCTCTTCAAATTCACAAATTTCTTCTTATTTCCAAGCATGTGTCTTGAACAACCATTGTCAAGGTACCACGTTGCTTTTCTGGACTTTGAAGACATATACAAACTAAGGAAAACAAGCTCTTTAGGTCCCACAACAACTTGTTTGGGTCCTCGGGGTTAGAGATACAAGAAAATATTTAACAACAAGCACCCAAGCATACTTTCCATTTGGAACATCAAAATGTTTAATGTTGCACTTATTTGCAATATGACCCTTTTTCATGGAATAAAAGCAAGTAGCAATAATTGAATTCTTAGAATAAGTTTTTTCTTTTTCTACCCATACCCTTCAAGTTATTTTATTATTTTTGTTATTAGAAGAATACTTGTTTTTATTTAAACCCTTTTTGTTAAAAGTTGGTTTTTCAAATCTTTTATCACTTGTTGCATCTTCAAGAAGTTTCTCAAGAATATTAATATCAAATATGTAACTTTTGCATGCACAATCAGTATTTGCAAGAATATTAATATCAAACATATAACTTCAAGAGATTTTTCAAATTTATGTAAATCTTTAAAATTAGATTTTAATTTTTTATGAGTAACATCTAATTTACTAGATTTATGAAGTAGTTGAAATGCATCATATAGAGAATCATAATCATTACTATTAACTTACCTCGTTGTCAAAAAAGTCATGGTCAACCATCAAACATAGATTAGCTTCCTCATCAGAACCACTAGAGTTGGATAAGCTTGAAGCATTATCCCTCCCGTGCGATGTAGGCCTTTTTCTTGAATGATTTTTTACTATTCTTTTTTTCACTTCTTTTTGAATTTGGAAAATCTGCTTTGACATGTCTGGTTTCTCCACATCCATAATACTTAAAGTTTGGGGAAGATCCTTGATTCTCCTTTTTATTGCTCTTAAACTGACCTTTACCTTTGGCCTTCATGAACTTTGTGAATTTCTTTATCATGAGGCTAAGTTTTCATCATCGTTAGAGTCTTCATCTTCTTTGTTGCCTTTGACAATCTCAGTCTTGAAGGCAATGCTTTTCTTTCTTCTTTGGTCATTTTCTTTATTTAATCTACCAAGTTCAAACTCGTGCTCCCTTTACTTGTTGAAGAGAGCTTCCATGGACATGGTTGCAAGGTTTTGTGCCATAATGGTTGTCACCTTTGGATGCCAAGTCTTGTTCAAAGATTTAATTTAAGAATTCTTATATTTAATTCATATGTATCAAAAGTTTTACCTAGGCCAATGAGATGACTAATGATGTGCGTGAACTACTTCTGCACACCGTTAGTATTTCCCCCTTGTTGCATATGGAACATCTTGTATTCTTGAATCAACGAGTTATTCCAAGCATGTTTTATGTCATATGTTCCTTCATGAGTTACTCTTTGAATCTCCTACATTTCTCTTGCACTAGTGTAGACGGATATCCTATAAAACTCATCAATGGTTAAAATAGACAAAATTATATTCCTTGCCTTTACATCATTTTGGGCTCTTTTGCTTTCATTCGCAATCCACTAAGCAAATAGTTTAGCTTCCTAAACAACATTAACATTTACAACAGGAATAAATGAACCATTTACAACAACATCCTAAATGTCCCTATCAACAAATTCCAAAAAGATTTGTATCCTAAATTTCCAAAATGGATAATTTTCACTAGCAAAAAGTGAATGTCTATTAATAGATGAGCCCTTTGCAAAAGGTTGATTTTGTTTAAACATTTTTGAAATTTTTGAAAAACTATCAAAACAAGCTTTGATACCAAAATTTAGAATCGTGTAGCAGGATGTTCGCATAAGACAAAAATCGAGAGGGGTCAACTGAATCAATTAGTATAAATTAATAAAGAGAGTATGAAAAGAGAAGATTGACATAAAGTATTTATATTGGTTCGAATAAAAAGACCCTATGTCTAGTTATTTTCCTAGAAAAAATAGTAAGACTCAATCCCCAAAGAACCCACTTGATGAAAATTATCGTTCTACCACACTAGGTTTTTCAAAACCCTTCTTCAAATCTTAGGCAATTTCTTTGCAAATACAACACTAAACTTCTGATTCACAAAAAACGTTTTTTTCCAAAATTGGTTTAGTACTCTATAAATAGATTTTAAAAAACTAGGTTAAGAATTTGAAAAGACAAGTTACAACTGCTAGAGATAATTGATTATCACTTAAAATAATCGATTATTCTAGAACAATTTTTGAAAACATTGTTTCATGCATAATCAATTATTCGATAGCTATTATCTAAAAATTGAAAAATACTTATAACAATCAATTATCATAAGTGATAATCACAACGCGTTTTTGTGAAAAACAAAAAATCTTCCTAGAGTAATTAAATACAAATTATTGTCATGTTAATTTCTAAACTAACTTCTAAATACTAATTACAAAAAACAAGATTTTAAACAATAACAAAATAATTTTTCAATATTTGCTTAAAGTTGCAGTAGTTGTCATCAAAATTTTACGACACGAATCTTCTCATTTTGTCAACAATAATAATTATATTAATAATAAAATATAAATAAATTTATATCTTATCAATAAAAAAATTAATAATATTAATATCTATATTATATAGAGTATTATATTATTTTTTATATAGAGAGGATTTTGTTTTTCTTAACAATTTGTTTCCAATTTTATAAGTAATTTTTTAAATCAAAATATTATTTTATCATTTCTTTCTTTAAGTGGCTAATTTTTTATAATTGAATTATCATTTCGATTTAACTATTTTTCTTTAAAATTCAACTATTCTTTTAAACTAAAATAACAATTTATAATAAAAAAAAATCATATACATAAAACAAAGTTTTAAATAAAATTATTTAATTTATTTTGTTATTATAATAATAAATTTATTGTTATCATTAAAAAATAACACACATGCACAATAATATAAATAAATTTGTTGATTAATCATAAAAATTTAGTTATATCAATATTGGAAATCTATATTATTATTTTCACCATTTGTTTTTTATATTTATTCTTTAATAAATAATAATTTCTTTAAATTAAAATAATTATTTGATTTTTTTTAATTTAAGCATATCTTTTATTTTAACATTTTTCAAAATAAATATTTTTTTAAACTAAAATAACTTTTTATGTTAAAAAATTAAATAAACATAAAATATTTATAGTAAAATTATTTAATCTGTTTATTTTTATTTTATTATTATAATTTTAATATATGTTGTTATCATAAAATATTAACAAAATTCAAGCAATATGTTATCCTCGAATCCACCCTTACTCATACAAAACGAAACCCTAAAATCAATTTTGCCATAAACACACTTTCCCACTTTCTCATACTGAAGCCTTAAAATTTGTTCCCCTCTTTCTCCGTCTTTCTTTCCCATTTCTCGAGTAAATCGAGTGGAATTTGTGATTACTGTCTCAAACCTTAGGAAAACTCCCAAATCCGAGTTGCGGAATGTGAAGGACGAATCTTCAACTAGAAATTTGAGAAGCTTAAACCCGCTGGTGAGGAGGTCGAGCAGTGGTGGCGCTAATGCTTCTCCTGTGAAGGTCAAAGACAGTGTTGTGATTGTCCTAAAGGTGAGATTTTAAAAATCGTACATTATAAAATTGTAAGAAATTTGTTTATTTTCGTGCACTTTTGTTTTTGGAATTGGTATTGGTTTGGGTTCTGAGATTTACAGTAATATGATTTGGTATTGTAATTGCACCTTTATTGTGCGTTTATTGGTTTAGGTTCTTCCTATATATATGTGAATATGTGAGTTTTTAGGGTATAAAAAGAGGGTATATATATGCATGTCAATGACATAATTTGGTGTTGGGATAGGACACTTGTGGCCTTGTTTTGGGGCTTTGTTTATGAATTTTTGTTGCGAGGTTAGAGGTGATGCGTTGGTTGTAAGTACCGGAGAGAGAAACAAAAGGGAAAGAGTGAATGATCCAAAACATGTTTAATTGAACTTAACATTAAAATAATGATGGAAGCAAACTAACCCTAAAATGGGGTTCTGCTGAAACAGAGAATGAAAAGAGAGGGATTTCATAATTAAGATGCCACACAACCTGGGGTTGGTATCACAATGGAATATATGAAGCTACAATCTAACTAGCTGGAACAAAAAATTATATTACCTGTAGGAGTATAGAGGGTGAAATGTTGGGGAGGGAAAGCTGAATCACTTAAGGTGACATAACAAAAGCAGGGCAACAACTCCAGGTGGGTTGTTCACTAACAATGGCTTTTCTGTTTTGTCCTTTAAGAGGTCCTTTCGGAACCAAAGACTACTCCCCCTCTCTTTCATTTTTATGAAGACAGCCCCTAAATAAGATCTCAATATTTTCTAGCTGTCCCTCTGATCCAGTATATGTAATTAATATCACTAGCTTTAGTTAATTACTGTTAACTGGTGATGATATCTGGCCAGTAGTACATGGCACCGCTATCAATACATGTTGTTTCGGCCTTAGCCTGCCATAACCATTTTTTGCCACTTAATTGAAAAACAGATTGAGTAAAAAATTAAGTATACACTGTAAAGTCATACAAGTACGAATTAACAGAATAGACCACACGTTGACCTGGACATCTTAATCTCTTTTTTTCTCGATAACTATTGAAAAGAAAGAAAAGGAAGAGGAAGGGAGCGAGAAAGAACTTATTTCAACTCAATCTAGTATGCCTGATGTCTTTTGCTATATTTAAGTCTTACAGGAAGGAAATATAGTTGTAAAAAACACTCTTAATTTCACATATATACGATCTCTAATAGAAATTAGTTGTGAACTTGTGATCAATCATTTACCGATGTTTCCTTGTTGTAGCTTTGTTAGCAAGGTTATCAAACTCGGAAGTCTACGTAGACTCGTGAGAGCTTCGTAGACTCGACTCGTAGACTCGTAAGAGTCTACTCAACCCCTACTTCATATGAAAATTTGTATATAGTACCATACCAATTCAGAATTTAATCACCACAATTAATGCAAATAGTAAACAATAGTTCAATAATTGTAAAATAACTTAGTTCAACATACATGATTGTTATATAAGTTCAAATTACAGCAAACACATAAGTTAATATGAATCAAAAAACATAAATAACTTCAACTTTTTGACCCCAATCCTCTACTTATATCATCTCCAACATCATCATCTTCTTCATTAGGATCACAAGAATTTGAAGTAGTGCTAGTCCCACTTCCAAACATTATAAACCATTCTCAATCAATTAAAAATCAAATAATTTAATTTTTAGAAAACCATAAATAAAATAAAAAAACAAATATATATATATATATATATATATATATATATATATATATATATATATAACAGAGCAACAACAAAAGTCAGAGAAAAAAAATGAAATAAAAAAACAAAGAAAGATATATAATATATTATATATGTAATTAAAAAACCCAAATGGAAATACGTATGTCATTACTTAGAAATGACAAAATGGGCCGGATCCGATGGACCGACCCGCTAGCCCGATAAAAAAAGCACGGGTTGGGACAAGAAATTCAACCCGCCAACCCGAGACAGTTCGGCCCGTCAAGCCCGCTGGCCCGTCACGGGCCAGCCCGCGGCCCGTATTACTTACTAAAACAAAGAAGACGTGCACAATTTTTTTAATATCCCTCCCTCCACACACTGCACCCAGACCCCAGACACCTCATTGCGACTCTTCTTCTCGACTCTCTTCTCTGTGCCATACACATACTCGCTTCTCCTCCACCCATGTCGCCGCTGGCCACCAAGAAACACGCTGGCCACCACGTCGCCGCTGGCCATACCCGCTTCTCCTCCACCGTGACATCCACCATCGAACTTTGATTGGCGGACGATTCCGACCGCCACGACCACCGCGAAGACAGGTTTGTTCGTAATTTGCGTTCTGGTTCCCTTTCTCCTGATTTGTAACCTAAATTCCTGATTTTCGTAACCCTAAATTTCTGATTTTGTGATTTCCGACCACCACGACCCATTTTGTGATTCCCATCAGACTGAAATGCTGGGGTTTAAATTTAGTGTCTAAGAATGTCATTTTGTCTAGCTAACGGTTCCAACATTTACCTTCGAAATAACATTCTCTTCAGCTTCAGCTACTTCAGAACAAGTAAAGAACTAAATAGAAAGAATGTGAGGCATTGGCGAGCTTTACACAACTGATGTTGTTTCAGTTTGTTCATTGGGTATTTTCTTTTCTATGGAGAATTTATCCTAGTGCAGCAGTAAAGTTGCACCTTGATGACCAATTGATCATGATTCAAATATGAAAAAACCCTCTATGCATATATAAGAATAAGAGTATGTATGGTGACCCTCCTTAATATCATTACTTAGTGAGTAGACTGCATGTTAGTTAATTTTCTGTGGAGGATATGCTATCCTCGGCCACTGCACTTTTTTCTCTCCCTCTTATCCGAGAATATTTTTTCTATTGTATTAATACTGAGTAATGTAAATGAAATTTTTGGTTGTTCCATTGCTAGACATTCAGGGGTTTAAAGCAACAATCATATTGATGATGTCCGTTGAACTTGGAAGGAGGACATTTAGAAAGATAGGGAACCTAATCTAATAGACGGGAAAGCTTTTATTCTTGTAGAATGTAATGTATAGATTTTGCATATAGTCCATGTACATAGCTTTTTATAACCCATTATGTGTGCTCTCCGTATAAAATAAAACTCTGCTGCTAGTCTTCTGCAGCACATGTTGCCAAACACATGGACCATAATTAATGCTTCTATTGTTGTTGTATTCTTCATTGAAGGAGAATTTCTTTTGGTAATATAACATTGGGACAATATTCAGTCAACTAAATTTGAAATGAAAAAAATTAAAATCTGATTTTGGGCCACAAATTAAACATATGAAAAAAAGCTGGTGGGCCAGCCTGCCAGCTCGCGGGCTGGGCCCAGAAATGCAACCGGTTTCACCATGTCGGGCCAGTCCGGCCCGGCCCATACAAAGCGGGCCAAAAACGGGCTGGGCCAAAACGGGCTGGGCTGATCCGTTTTGACACCCCTATCATTACTTCAAAAAAGGGAAACGAGAAGAAGGGAACAACATCATTGAACCAGCGACCTGACGGAGCTGCCACGCGAGGCGATCAGAGCTGTCATGCGAGACGATCGGAGCTGCGACGTGAATGACTGGGGTTGAGATGTCGAAATAGGTCAACGTTTTCAAGTTCGAACTTCTCTTCTTCTTCGATTAGGGTTTTTGAGTTGGGCTTCTATCTCTGTTTTCGCTTGGATTTTTGATTTGGGGCATTGGGGTTTTGGTTTTGGCTTAAAATCTGAAAGCCAACAACATGTTTTTGTGTCATTTCGTCCCGTTCTTCGAACTCGGTGACTCGCTCTCGAACTCGTGAGTCTTGTACGAGTCAACGAGTTTACTCCGAGTTTGAAAAAAAACGAGTTTATATGCGATGACTCGCAAACTCGTACGGGTGTACGAGTCAACCCGCGAGTTTGATAACCTTGTTTGTTAGTATGATTATTGTTTTCTGATCATAGGTTGTACTATATAAAGCGGAATAGTTATGTCTGTTACTAAAGGCAGACTTGGATAAATAACTTAATTAAGCACTTATTAAATATGAGCTAGTCATAATAAGCACTTGGATTTTAGTTTTTTACTTTTTTGTATAATCGAAGAAATCAGTTTGAAATATTTTCACGTAAGATAGAAGCTGTTTTTCTTAATTATCCCAGAAAGCTTATTTAATAAGTTTAGAACAACTTATGGACATATCATAAGCTATTTTCTTAAGTTTTTCCCTATACTTACAGAATTGAAGATTAGCTCAAATAGGCTTTAAATAAGCTCTTCCTAACTGATTAATTTTGATCATGGCTTAGGAATGTGAGTTCATGGTTCTGGCTAGAATATATTTAAATGCTGAGAAATGTGATTATTTTAGTTGGGATTAGGTACCAAACACAATATTTCCTGTCTATAGATTCTATAGTAATGATGGCGGAAACCTTTTTGGAGCAAATCAAAATTGCTTCTTAAATAGATTGCCTAACATAGTTTCTGTATTGGAGGTGGACTCCACAGACTATGAATTGCTTAAGTTTAAAGGTTTCTCTGCATGATGTGTGTTGAAGTGTCACTGTTGAATTCCTTTATGTTGACTTATTTAGTTTTTCTATGTGTAAGATTGGGGATAGGGAAACCGAGTTGTTATATTTTGTGAATGTATAGTTGTTGTCTTATTATATTTATGTTTAAATGTGTAAACTGTCATCGTCTCACATTAAGTAGCGGTAAATTTTGACATTCTGGTTTGACTTCCTTTTTGACAGCACAATTTGTTAGTAAATATAATGCTGTGGATGTAATTGTCTTATTGATATTTACATAAACTAAGCTTTCTTTCTTAAATGTTATCTGTCTCTGATATGTTGTGATGTTCCTTTGTCCCCTCTTTTCAATTGTCTTGTCATTCTCTCTCAACCAGTTGTGTTTCTTCCTCTGTTGGTTGGTACATTTCTTAACTGATATTTCCAATCTTGTTAAATTTGGCATGCAGGCAGATTCCATATATTTTACAATTGCATTATTAATCATAGGAATCTTGTTACGACTTTTGTGATTCCTAGTTCAATTCCACATTTTAAAACTTCTTTATAGATACAAATATATCAGTTTTACATAGAGGACATTGCTTTCTCAAGACAATTTCTATCTCAATCAAGTTCTATTTTAGGACAAATTAATTTGTTTGGTTTAAGTGTCATCTGCTTATTCTTTTTAGTATAGGTGGAATCAAATTCTTTCTCTCTTCCCCTTTTCATGGTTTTGTATGCATGCTAAATTGGCCTTTTTTTTATAATGAGCTGCATGGGCTGGGCTAGTTTCTAAATAGACCATAAATCTTCTTGTTCTTTTTATGTTAATACTTTCTAATATAAATTTTTTGACAACTTTGCTGTAACTTTTTAAGATGTTTCAGCTTTATCATTTTAATTTTATTTTTATTTGTGGCCAGAGGAAGAAGACCGTGTTGCTAAGATGTCTAACGAGGTGAATAAGCAAATTGTTGAGGCAACAAATAAGTCTGTTGATTGTAGTGATGCATTTAACACTACAGAGGTAACTGATCAATAAATTATTTTTGTTAAGTTATTGCCTTGTTAAATTATTTCTATCTGCAGGTTTTTCCTTCTCGAGATGCAATGTTAAATTGGGCTCGAGATGTTGCAAAAGAGAATGGATTTGTCCTTATTATTTTGAGATCAGAGACATCTACAAAATCTACAAGAAATACAAGACGTAATCAAAGGAAGACATTTGTAATTTTGGGTTGCGATAGAAGTGGAAAGTATAGAGGACTATACAAGAATGCATTATCCCAAAAGGTAAATAATACTAGAAAATGTGAGTGTCCCTTCAGGCTAAGGGGAAAAGCTTTGAAAAAGGCTGAAGGATGGACTATTAAGGTAATGTGTGGTTGTCACAATCATGAATTGGAGGAAACATTGGTGGGTCATCCATATGCAGGCCGGTTGAGTGCTGAAGAGAAGTCTTTGGTTGATGATATGACAAAGAACATGATGAAGCCAAAAGATATACTGTTGACATTGAAAGATTATAATATGGATAATGTAACTACCATCAAGCAGATTTACAATGCTCGACATGCTTATCGATCCTCTCAAAAAGGTTTAGAAATGCAATACCTACTGAAATTATTGGAACGTGAGCGGTATGTGTACTGGTATAGAAAGGTGGATGATTCCAATGTTATCAGAGATATATTCTGGACACATCCAGATGCCATTAAACTTCTGGGTGCTTTCAACACTGTCTTGATAATTGATAGTATTTATACAACCACTAGGTATCCATTGCCACTGCTTGAGATTGTTGGTGTTACTTCAACTGAGTTAACGTTCTCTGTGGCTTTTGCTTTTGTGGAGTCTGAGCTAGCTGACAACTTCACTTGGGCACTACAGAAGTTAAGAGGATTGATTGTTAAAGATGAAGACATACCTCAGGTGATTGTGACTAACAGAGACATTTCTTTGATGAATGCAGTGCAAGTTGTCTTTCCGAGCTCTTCTAATTTGTTATGTCGGTTTCATATCAACAAGAACGTGAAGTCCAAATGCATCTCGATAATCCATCCAAAGGAGAAACAGGACTTGGTGATGAATGCATGGGATTTTGTTGTGAATTCTTCTAATGAAAGGGAGTATATGCAGCGTCTGGCATTATTTGAAAAAGTTTGCTCAGGTTTTTCTAATTTTAGTGAATATGTGAAAAATATGTGGCTGATTCCATACAAGGAAAAGTTTGTCACTTCCTGGACAAATCAGGTGATGCATTTGGGTAACACAACGACGAATAGGTATGTGCCTAAAATTATATTTTAGTAATTCATCATGAAAAATACATTAAAAGTATACTAATTATTGATTTATAACTATGTTAATATTATTATGTTTTAATTGTCAGGGTTGAGGAAACAAATTGTAAGTTAAAGAATTTGCTTCAAGATAGCAAGGAAGATATGTGTAGTTATTGGGATGCTATGAATGACATGATTACTTTGCAACACACAGAGATTAAGTCGTCATTTGAGAAAAGCATAAATGTAGTGGATCATATGCATAATACTCCATTATACATCAAACTGCAAGGACTTGTATCAAGGAGTGCATTGAGTCATATAGCTGACGAGTATGACCGAGTTAGGGATGTTGGTACTGATAGTTCTAAATGTTGTTGCATAGTTAGAACTACACATTGTCTTCCTTGTGCATGTGAACTTGCTAAGTACAATACAACGGGTCATCCTATTCCCTTGGAGGCAATTCACGTTCACTGGAAGAAGTTAAACTTTATTGACCGAGGAATAAATGATGAGGAGTTTGAGTTATCGTTGCAACCTGAATTGGATGCTTTGCTCAAGAGATTTCAGGAACTTGATTGTGCTGGGAAATTAATTCTAAAGGCTAAATTGCATGAACTAGCATTTCCTGATACAACTTCAAAGTGTCCAACTCCCACAGTGGTAAGAATAAAGGGTGCGACAGGGTCAAAAAGAGACAGATCAATTCATTCTGATATTTCACAACGGGAGCATGTTGACGCAATGCGTCCTACCCATAGTGGCACTTCATCTTGCCCTTCATCTCATCAACTAGTCCATGATTCTAAACGAAGAAGAGTTCTGTCAATGATGGACCAATTTCCGATTCAGATCCATCCATTTATTGAAGAAATTATCGATGTGAAAGCAGATTCAAATTGTGGTTATCGTGCTGTTGCAGCTCAACTTGGTATGGGTGAGGAATCATGGGCTTTAGTTCGTCAGGATTTGATTAGAGAGCTTCAACAGTGGCAAGATATTTACACCAAACTCTTTGGTAGCAATGATCGAGTGGCTGAACTGAGGCAATCTTTGTATGTTGACAAGGAGACATCTACTAAAAAGTGGATGACCATACCAGATATGGGTTATGTAATTGCCTCAAGATACAATGTGGTTCTAGTTGCTTTATCCTTGAGGGAGTCCATGACATTTTTCCCTCTTAGAGGACGACCACCACTATCTGAGTCAAGGCACCGACTTATTGCTATTGGGTTGGTGCATGATTGTCACTTTGTACAGGTATGATTTGATTAATTTGGTTTGAAATTAAATCTTTAATTTAATTTAAGTTGCTGACTTTGTTTTATTTGACTAACACATACAGGTTGCTTTGAAGGCCGAGTCTGCATTACCTCCCACTGCCTTGCAGTGGTCGAGATACTGCAGTGCTGAATCTCGTTCTTGGGAAACTTCATATGTTAATCGTATGGAACATTTTAGGTCATTGTTTCCTCAAAAAAGAAATGATTGTGTAAACGTTATTGGGGACTAATTAGCGTCAAATTCGCCACTAGTAACCTCCAGGTTAGGTTTCGTTTCCTTCTTCTCGTGTTATGAAATTTGGTTCATGCTGTGTAACTTTCATTATTTACTTAATGTAATCCCTGCGACAAGAAATGTCTTATAATTTATTTTTCCCCGACCAGAACTCATTGATTAATATCTCTACTGTCTATACAACTTGTTTCATGCGTAAGAGTGACATCACATGGAAACATTTTTGTTCCTGGTGTGCAGATCACAGACTACTCGTTATTACAAGAGGGGGTTGGTAGGATATCTTTAGAAATATAAGGGTTTGGTACATGTGTTTTTTGGACCAATGTTAAATGAGTTTGGGCAAATTAAGGAAGAGTTTTTCAGTATAGAAGAAAGCCCTTAAATTTCTGAGGATATCCTAGAATTTCTCGTAATACAAAGCATGCATTGAATGCCACAGCATCAAGTGCTGTCCAATCTGCACAAGTAAAAACTCCTGCAGAAGTACAGTGTAGAAGAAAAGTAGGCCATTTTTATAACTTGGGAACAACTTTTTAAAGCCTTTTATTTTGTTTGTACAAAGGGAAATGGAATACACTATTTAAAGTTAGCACTTTTTCTATGATGATTCTACAATGATACTGTGCTTGTATCTAGCACTGTATTTTAGCCAATTGCATCGTACTTCAGCTGGCAACTACTTGCACCAAACATTATTCCTTACTGCTCGTAGAGTTAGAGAAATGATTTGCAGACAGAAATACCCTTGTTGAGATGACCGACTAGTTTTATCAGCTAGACATTGATTGGATCACTTTTAAGTATTAATTCATATTAAGGTATGGTGGTGTTATAACCTAGAGAGACACCAAGTGGTGGTTCGAATTGTTAGCATTCAGTATAAAACACATTGATGCAAGGTCTTCTCTTTGAGCTATATTAAGTTGAACAGGAGGGAGGGAGAAATGGCAAAAGAAAAAGGCCCAAAATGCGTTCTAAAATGGAATTATAAAATCCTAGTAAATATTGGACGTTTACTTCCTGTACCCTTATCATTTTTAGTTGCACCTTTTTTTTTTCAAAATGACCATTTTATATTTTTGCAAAAGTGATTTAGGATAATCAATTCAGGAAATATTTTGAAACAAGTTAACAAGTTTTCCGACATTTAGAAAGGGATTCTCTGAACAGAAATTTTGAAATAAAAAATTCCAGAGCAAGCTATTTTTTTTAACTTGAAATATATTTTAGAATAATTTTTTTCAGAACAAAATTTCTTAAATGAGTTTACTGGAATATATGTAATATTATTTTAGAATAAACTTTTTCAAACAATTTTTCTGAAACAAACTTTCTGAAATATACTAGTTTTATTTTATTTTATTTTCTGGGAAGGGTGTGTTAGTATTTTTATGTCTTAATATGAGAATGTAATTCGTAAAAATAGTGGTGCAGGAAGAAAACACCTTAAACATGTTTAGAAAAAGTAAACTCAAGATCTAATAGTTTTTGGGAAGGAAAGCAATCGGTCTCGTAAACAAATTTTTATCTTCTATAACTATTATAAAGGGATTTCATTTTTAAATTTCATCCTACACCTTATCAAACATTGAAATGTCAAAGGTAACCTTATAGTGTTTTTAAATCTAAATCTAGTCCTCTTCTTCAGCTGGACATTGAAGCTGCAACAATTCTCCCGTTCTATATATTTTTAGAACACTTTGGTGTTGATTTAGACGGTGAACTACTTGAAACAACTGGAACAACAAACTATATTTTGTGCTTAACCTTGCACAAAATGCGATTCACCTAGGAAAACAACAGTTGGACAGGTGAAGGTGCATTAGCAGGAGAAATGATGATGAAGTTGGTCTAAGCAACTCTGTTGAACAAGATAATGTTGCCCCAATGATCACTAACCTGATCCCCTACAGTCCACCAGAATATAGGGGTCTTACTCTTCCTTTGAACGTACTATGCTATAACAACTCCATGCATTGAACTTGGTTTAAGAAGAACTATCATTACAACGACCCTAAATACCCTGCCTCACCAAATGTAATAAAACTTATAGGAAGGTGTCTTGCAAAATACCTATATATTTGGGAAATCCTCTTCACTCAAGGTCGCACTAGATCTCATATGTCCAAGAATAAAGGCCTTGAATTTGAGGAAGAATAAGGCACAAAGGCCACTACTCTCTTTCACTCACAAAGCTGAATCATCTAAACTTTCTGAGAAAAACTGGTCTTATTACAAAAAATCATGTAAATTGTGGTGGTTTTAATACGACAATTATTTAAAATTGCCAATTTTTTCAACATAATATGATAGTTGGAGAGCTGCCACCTAGGAAACTCTGACACGCCATAAAAATGGTGCTTCCGTTTCAGACTCTCGTACCGGATACGAACACGTGTATGATGCGCATGTGACACCGCGTCAGACGTGTTTTATTGGGCTAGACACGACCCTACTAGGGGACACGCCAGAGAAGACACGACCTGACCCATGAAGATGTTGAAGCTAACACCATGTATGGAGTCGCAGTGGTTTTGATCTGAGTATTGAAAGAAAAAAAAACTGTGAAGGCACCGGTGAAGCCTCCGGTAACGATCGTTGTTGCCGACGATGACCTAACTGGACAGAGATGGTGAAGAGGTGACACTTGGTGCTATTGGTTTTTCTGTCTAAGTCGTTTGAGTCATGAATAAGACAAAGAGAAATTGAAGCTTCTGATGTCTTTTAATAAATTAATTTTCTAGGTCCTTTAGGTGAGAAGAAGACAAAGAGAAGTTGAAAGTTTCTAAATTTTTTATTAGATTAATAATTTATTATATTATTTAATATTATGATTATGCACTAATCCCACATATATGCTATTCACCAATCAGAGAATCAGAATTCAAGAGAATCATAATTCAACGTTTATTTAAATTTTTTTGTCCATTTAATGTATTATTAATCTAATAAAAATAACAATTATTTTCAATATAATTATTTACATATCAATTTATGTATTTTATATATTTATATATTATTTAAATATAGTTATTATATATATATATATATATATATATATATATATATATGTATGTGTATGTGTGTATGTGTGTGTGTGTGTGTATGTGTGTGTATATATCGACGTGTCCGTGTCCTATATATTTTTAGTTTAGTCGTATCCTTGTATTCGTGTTCATGTCGTGTCCTTATTCGTGTTCGTATCCATGTTCGTGTCTAGGTTTCATAGGCTGCCACATTTTTCGTGTAAAGTATGACGATTTTAACTATCATATTTTGAACTGCCATACTTTACATGTAAAATGTGGCATATGTAATTGTCATTCTTTTAATGAATATCAATGTTTTGATTTCATTTTCCCTTTTCTTTTTCTAGACCTTTTTTTTTTGCGAATTTACTTTAAATCAATTCGCTCTTATTTTTTGGATTGATGAAATTTAATTCCCTCTCTCTTTTTTATTCTCCCGCTTGGAATTTTATTTCTCAAAATGGGTGCATATTATAGACTCTAGAAACCTAGTCACTCCAGAGCACCTTCGTTGTCAACATTCCCTCCATCATCTTCCTTAGCCCAAATCCACCAATCGTAGATCTCACTCTCTCCGTGACCTCCCTCACTTAGATGATAATCAAGTTTTTTACTAACCTTGTTTCCCCATCCATTGCATTTGTATGTTTCTCCATTTTCCTCTTAGGTTTTTCCCCTATTTACTTCCCCATTCGCCATTTGTCCAAAAGGAACCCCTACCACTAGCAATCAAAGTTAGGGAGAGAACATTGTTGTTGTTGGTGAGCTTCAGGTCTACCACTTTGCCTAGTAATTTGGTGTCTTCATATGATCGTAACACATTGGTCTTTATTTTCTCATAATTTAATGAATTAAAAAGTAACTCATCTTTAACCTTTAGATTAAGAGAAAATATAAGATAAGGATGAGGTGTAACTCTTTTAGAGTTACTTTTGGAGTAACTTGATTCTTCTTCTTCAAGATATGTTATGCAACCTGTTCTTACCGTGGACTCGAGGCAAGTCTTTGGACATATGGCAAGATCTTGATGGCTTTGATAAACCTTGATTAAATGCTTCTGAAGGTTGAAGCACATGGGAAGATTCACCTGCAACACACTCTTCGATGCTTAAGTCACTAAGAAAGATTTGATCTTTAGAGTGAAAGAGAATGAGTATGATAGTGTGTGTATTTTCTGAAATACTAGATGTATTTATACGGTTTCTGGACCCTATAGTCCATGTGATAAAACTAGTAATGTAGTATCATATAATATCAATAAAATAATGACTTACATCACATATATGATACTAATAATAATAATGTGACACCTTACCTGATATATCAAATATTATGTAAATATTTGGTGTAAAAAAATATTATGACGTAATCAAACTACCGAGATTGACCATAATTACCGTTAATATGAATATTTGCTCCAATAGATGTATCTCATGATATCTTTCGAATATCTTCTAAATATTTTGGGTTTGTGAGGTTTAATGGGTCTTGTTGGCCCACACCACTTAGTATATCTATTGGGCTGGGTAGGTACATAACCAAAATCTTGAATCGTCTGCATTATCAATGCTTTTGGAGTCTTTGCAATGACAATTGCGACTGTGTGGACACATTTATATTCAATTTCCCACAATACCACAAATCCTAACAAGATCATGATTGCAATTTAAATCCTTGGTTAAAATAAGTAAACAAGTAGAGTTGTTTGAAAGGGTTTGATTATTCATTTGGTTTTGATTATACTTCCTTACCATAGCTAAAGAACTTTTTTTGTTAGACAAACTCTTTAAATCTCTTTTAGCTTCAAAATAGACTTTTAACTATGTTGGATTGTGCCATTTATCTCTCTTTTCTACCTTCTTTTACTCCATAAAATCACCAGTCCCACTTAAGTTGTCTTTTAAATTAAAGGTAAATTTTCAATGAAAAAAACATGGAAACATACGTGGTAACATTGTTTGCCACATCTACAGACTTGTAATATTGTTTGATCACGAGGATGACATTCATTTATTAGTAAAGTTGAGAATGAAATTGATTCAATAGAGACAAAATTAAATTGTATATGAAAGTTAAAAGATTAAAAACATATTTAATTCTATATTTTCAAAATAAAAATGTCTGGATTTTCAAACAATTATAAAGAACTCTAAATTCTTTTAAAAAACTGTACAAAATGATCATACTTGATAATTTATTATTAAATGAAAAGTATGAGAACACTCATAATATCATCGTAGTTAAAATTCAATAAAATCATCAAATTGATCTCATTAATTAAATAGATTTAAATAAAATTATATATTCGACCTTTTGGACACTCCAAAAAATGTACCATATAACTACAATGATCCCACACCAAACAAAAAACATATCAATGAGCTTCCATAAACTATGTTTTCCATTGCATGCATCCAATTTTATAATGATTTTCATGTGCTAAGACGAATATATATATATATATATATATATATATATATATATATATATATATATATATATAAAGATTTCAGATGGATTTACCGCGTCTGTTTTAATCTAATGATAAATAACAATAATTTTGTTTATAATGTAAAAATCTTTATTTATTTTATTTTGCAGGCATAGTGAATTTCCCAAAAACAAGTAATAAAAGAATTGGCCTCACAAAACAAAATAATTTCTAAGATATTATTCTGCATGTATAGGTCTCTACATAGAATGAAAAGACACCGTAAAGATTGATAAATTAATTTATGAGCTAAATGCATGTAAATACTATTCGTTGACACCATGGTAAATAAATGATTTTACCAAGCATAGTTGAAACCAATCACAGATTACCTAATGAGAAACTTTATTATATTATTTTATTTATGAGTACAATTTTTTGTTTCTATTATTATTTACTCTAATTACTAAAAAAAGTTCGAATAAATAAATTAGCTTAACGATATAAGACAAACAAAAAGTGCCCCGGCACTGGCACCAAACATAGGTACTTGCACTATATATATATATATATATATATATATATATATATATATATATATAATGGATGCAAACATTTACATTTTACAGGTCAATCTTATATGATTGAATTTAATTTAAAGATCACTTCTTCTCAAAGGTTATAACTTTTACACATAATGACTAATAAACTAATATGACGAAGTAAAAAATGTTTTTTTTTTTTTTTATGGAAGAATACTAAGATAATAATTATGAGTTGTGTTGTGAAGCATGCTAAGCATTTGGTAGAAATTAATTATATTAAGATACACATAGTAACTTTTCATATTTTATTTGTTGGATAAATATTTGTGTCGTATTTGTTTTGTATTTGTCTTCATATTTATATAGGTATCATCATTTATGCATGTACCAACATATTCTTTTTAATATTTATATCTGCAAATATTTACAAACAAAAAAATAAAATATTTAACCATATATTTTAACTATAATTTCAAATAAAATATAGTAGATAACATTTATAAATTTTAAACAAAGTTTAAATAACCAATTTAAATAGTGTTGAATGACCGTTTACAAAGAAATGATATTTTTTAAAACTAATTGATAAAAAATAATTCATTCAAAATCAATGTGTCAATATTTTAATTATATCATGTTTTCTATTTTTATTGTACTCACCTTGTTAACAGATAGGATATAAAAAATACTGATATCCATTACCCACGAATATCCATTTACATTTTCCATTTTCTATCCTTTACGAGTTTTATCTGTATATATTCGGAGTACGAACTCTAATCATATATGTCCAACTGATGACTATTTTCATGCGGGTGGGACTACTTATATTTAAATGAAGAATAAATTAAAAATACTTAAGATATTAATATATATCTCTTAAAAAAGTTATATTATCTTTATTTTATAAATTGAAATATAATTAAAAAAATGGATATTTTATTATCATAAATAAAAGGTCTATATAGTCATCTCTAATCACTGTTGTGATCTTTGTCATTGCGTAATGTATATTGTTTTCAATATTTTTATTCACTTTCTTTATTTATATGATTTAACGACATGGCTGTTTAGTGAACAGAAGGCGTGCACCATCCAACATCGTTCAACCTAATGTGCTTATTATTATAAACTAACATTGATAATAATTATAATTAATAATTTAATCCTAGAATGTTTTCTACCATTTGAAATGCATTAATATAAATATTTGATATTTCAAAAATATGAAATATTTACTATAGAAGGAAATAAAAAATGTACGAAATATTTAAAATCTTGTTATATTTTAGTTGCTAAAACTCTTCTTTGTTTAAGATCTTGTTGTTTTTCTAGTGGCTAAGATAATTTGGGACTATTTTTATTTGATAAAAGCTACCAATAAAAAAGTTATTGATGTACATATAAGTATTTTTTCTTATTAATTAAAGAAAACAAAAATATCGAATGTATAATTTTATCTTTGTAATTTTATCCAAAAAAAGAAATTATATAAATGCTTGGTCCTTTCTAGATTTATAAGCTGATTTCGTCCTGTGGTTAAACTCGTTTATATAATTTGTATTATGTTTTGGAGGAATTCAATGAAATTGTTTGAGTTACAACTAAATATGAATTTATTTTTGTAACAAACTGTTTGTTAAAAAATTAAGAGGAATGAATTATAGGGTTAAGTTTAAAAATGAAATAGAAATTTTAATTATTTCATTATGTATTATCTAGAATTACTATATTTAAAAGATATCTTTGACCTTTTTATGTGTTTTCTCCAAATTATGAAGAATGTTTTTATTGTTGACTTATATTATAGCACCCCAAAAGAGATAATTGCATTAGCCAAGGAAGAATGCCTTCAAGGTTTTAAAAAGCAGTTGCGGTCTCATTACATTCATTGATATTGTTGAAAATTATGAGTAAATGCGATTGATACGGTCACATGTCGTCGCAGAATGTTTTTTAAAACCTTGAATGCAATAATACTTAAGAGTCTAGGTTGAGCAAACAGAACAAAGCTCAATTGATCCATAATCAAGCAACTCTTGAATCATCTGCTCTATGTGATCATCTTCAAGAACGGGTTGAAATTGCTGATGGGAAACTTCAACTTGGCCTGCCACGCCAACCCAATTCCCATGGAGCCACATTAACTCATCGTGTCTATTCTCTGTCCATCTAAAACCAGTTTCAGCGCTTGATCCAACAATGACATTGGCAGAGGCAAATGGATTGGACCCTTCTGAGGGGTGAGGCTCTTTGTTTTGTGGTGATTTTTGCTTTGCCATTTGAAGTGAAAGCGAGGCCATGTGACACTTGTGTAACTTAGCCGTTAAAGTGGCAGAGAGAAGCTTGGATGAGGAAGAGTGTGGTTCATTGGGGTTGTATGGGAAATTGGTGCGCGCTTTTGGTCCACACATGAGTCTAGCTGCTTCATCATATGCTCTTGCTGCATCTTCAGCCGTTTCAAAGGTTCCAAGCCAAATTCTAGTTTTCCTGTGGTCCAAAAAAGAAATAACCGTGTGCAATAGTTATATCAATTACTTAGTAATGCAGTAGTAAATTGCTATAACACACGTAAAAGAGAAAAGAGTTCAAAAGCGTGAGTTACGTTGGAAACATGATACTCTTTAATAAAGAATAAAAGTGAAGCTATGATATGGTGTGATGTGATCACTGAGTTGTTAGGAAGGGGAAGTGAATTACAATAAAGGGTGGCGAATTTCAGAGACCCAAGAACCCCAGTGCCTTTGGCGGACTCCACGATAGCGTTGTTGGGGTCTGGCCATGATTGATAAGAAAAAGAGAACGTGAAATTTAAAAACCGAAACAAGCTTGTGAAGTGTCTTTGAGAATGGGAAACAAACACAGAGGAAAGGTGACTGCAGTGAAGTGAAGTGAAGTGAAGGAGAAGGAGCTCTATTAGATTATTTATACACTGCTCTTTCAAGATTTATACAAAATTCTTTAGTCCTTTTTGTCCTCTATCAGTATAAATGACCCACACATAATGTTTCACCCCTTTGATGCAGGTAAAGTTCTTGGAGAAGGACTGCTATTATTTTTTTTATAAACAAAATATCATAATATCAGTTTTTTTCTTCTTGAAAAAGAAATTTTATTTATTTTGGTTTTGTAATGTTAATTTTAAAATATCCATTTGTTTATAATTAATCACTTTCTTTCGGTGAAGTTTCTTTTTAATCATATTTTCAATTTTATAAAAAAAATATTATATATATATATATATTTAGTTTTATGTGCCAAGACAAAAGAAAAAAATATCAATGAGCTTCCATAGACTATGTGTGTGCGCGCGTGTGCGTTAAAGTTTTTAGATGGATTTACCGTCTCTGTTTTAATCTAACGATAAATACCAATAAGTTTGTTTATTCATGTAAAAATCTTTATTTATTTTATGTTGTAGGCATAGTCAATGGAATTTTCCAAAAACAAATAATAAAAGAATTGGCCTTACGAGACAAAATAAAATTTCTAAGCTATTATTCTGTATGTATACGCCTCTCAGACATTGATGGGTCTCTACAGAGAATGAAAAGACACTGTAAGTATTGATAAATTAATTTAGGAGCCAAATGTATGATAAAGTCATCTCTTACTGTTCGTTGACATGGTAAATATAAATGCTTTTATCAAGCTTAGTTGAAACCATTGCAATATATCACAGATTCCTTAATGCAAAACTTTATTATATTATTTTCTTTATGAGTACATCTTTCTTTTTTTCTACTATCATTTGCTCTAATTACTAAATGCTTTTTCAGTGTTATGGGTCGGAATGCACTTCAAATTGGTTGCTACAAAAGTTTTGGTTTATAAATCAAGTCATTTTTGTGTGTGTTTTAATTTAGTCAAGTTTGAGAGTTTGTTTGGGTTAACTTAACTCTTGGGGTTAAGATTGGTAAAATTTTGAAAATCATGATTTTTGAGTGTTATGGATTGGAACACACACGAAATGTCTCGAAATAGTTATTATAAAAGTTTTGGTTCATAAACCAAGTCATCTTAGAAGGTTTTGAACTTAGCCAAGTTTAATGGTTTGGCCAGTTTGGCTCTTGGTGCCAAAATTGATGAAATTTTGAAAGTCATGGTCTTTCAGGCTTTTTGGTTGGATGCACTCCAAATGTCCCTAAATGGTTGCTACAAAAGTTTTGATTCACGAACCAAGTCATCTTGGTTGGTTTCAAACATAGCCAAGTTTGGCGGTTTGGCTAGCTTGGCTCTTAGTGCCAAGATTGGTGAAATTTTGAAAGTCATGATTTTTTTAGTATTGTGGGTTGGAATGCACATGAGATGTCCCGAAATGGTTGTTGCAAAAGTTTTGGTTCATAAACCAAGAGGGTTTTAAACTTAGCCAAGTTTGGTGGTTTGGCTACCTTGGCTCTTGGTGCTAAGATTGATGAAATTTTGAAGGTCATGATTTTTTAGGCTTTTTGGTTGAATGCACTCTAAATGTCCCCAAATGGTTGCTGCAAAAATTTTGGTTCACAAACCAAGTCATATTGGCTGGTTTTGAACTCAGCCAAATTTGATGGTTTGGCTAGCTTCGCTATCGGTGCCAAGATTGGTGAAATTTTGAAAATCATGATTTTTGAGTGTTGTGGGTTGGATTGTGTAAGACCCGAGAAAAATAAATAAATAAATAAGAATTAAAGAATGGAAATTGGAGCAGGAAAGTAAGTATATGAAATTGATGAGTCATGATATGGACAAGGAAACGTGTAACTCACTTCTTTGGAGCTCTCATTTGGGTTTAGGAGGTCATGTGTGCAATTGGTGTGTTTTTTTATTTAATTGATTTTAATTAATGCTATATATGCGTCTTATGCATGTTTGTGATGTTTATTGTGTGTATATTTGACAAGATAAATGTGATAGTCTAATTGGTTTGGAGTGTTGGTTTGGACCTTGATGGTGGTGAGTTTTAACCTTGGATAGAGCAAAACTATAATATTTTATTTTTTTCAGCTTTAGTGACATTTTTGGATAGGTGAAGAGATGAATGTAGGTTCAATGAATTTGGACTCACACAGGGTGGTTAAATTTTGAAGGTAATGGTTTTTGAGTGTTGTTGGTGGGAATGGACTCATAATGTCCCCAAATGGTTGCCGCAAAATTTTTGGTTCATAAACTAAGTCATCTTGGTTAGTTTTGAACTTAGTCAAGTTTTGTGTTTTGGCTAGCTTGGCTCATAATGCGAAGATTGGTGAAATTTTGATAGTCATGGTTTTTGAGTGATACGGGTTGGAATGCATTCTAAATGTCCCCAAATGGTTGTTGCAAATGTTTTGGTTCATAAACCAAGACATCCTGGAAGGTTTTGAACATAGTCATGTTTGGTGGTTTGGCTAGTTTGACTCTTAGTGTCAAGATTTGTGAAATTTTGAAAGTCATGGCTGTTTAGTGTTGTGTGTTTGAATGCACTCATAATGTCGCCAAATGGTTGCTGCAAAAGTTTTGGTTCATAAACTAAGTCATCTTGGTTAGTTTTGAATTTATTTAAGTTTGGTGGTTTGCCTAAACTATCTTGGCTCTTAGTGCCAATATTTGTGAAATTTTGAAAGTCATGGTTTTTAGTGTTTTGTGTTTGAATGCACTCATAATGTCGTAAATGGTTGTCGTAAAAGTTTTAGTTCATAAACCAAATCATCTTGGTTGTTTTGAACTTAGCCAAGTCTGGTGGTTTGCCTAGTCTATCTTGGCTCTCGGCACCAAGATTGGTGAAATTTTGAAAGTCATGGTTTTTGAATGTTGTTGGTTGGAACACACTCATAATATGCCCAAATGGTTGATGCAAAAGGTTTGGTTCGGAAACAAAGTCATGTTGGTTGGTTTTGAACTTAGCCAAGTTTGGTGTTTTTGTAGCTTGGCTCTAGGTGTCAAGATTGGTGAAATTTTGAAAGTCGATGTTATTAACTGTTGTTGGTTGCAATGCACTCATAATGTCTCCAAATGGTTGCTGCAAATGTTTTGGTTCATAAGCCAAGTCATCTACATCCATTATGTGGCATAGGAGTTACATCTCGTATTAATAGTATACTAATTCTACGAATAACTCTTAATGCAACATCTCTTCCGAGGTCGGGCCCATTTATCATGATTTCTGCTTGTTGCATGCCTTGATCCGATATTATTCGAATAACATTTCCTGTTATAGTTTGAGCGGCAAAAGGTGTTTCCCTTCGTATACCCTTGAATCCACAAGTACTAGTAGAGGAACAAGAAATCACCCAACCTCGTACATCTGTAATAATCACAATAGTATTATTGAAACTAGCTTGAACATGAATAATTCCCTTTTGTATTTTACGAGTATGATTATATGAACTAATACATACATTTTTACGCAAACCTTTTTTAGGTATATATTTTGCCGTATTTGATTATTTCAATATAATATTTCATTAGAAAAACAAGAATATATATAGGACATGGAGATATCCATTTTATGTCAAAAATGGTCATTTTAAAATTATTTTCTAATTTTATATTCGATTTTTTTTCTATATTCTTTCTATTTTCTTTCAATTAATATCAAATACAAATTTTAAAATCAAAGTTAAAAGTTGAAATATCAATAATATTTTAGAAATGGATTTTTCATTTTCAAAGAATAATATATATATATATATATATATATATATATATATATATATTTTATATATAATTTTATAATTTTTTATTTTTTTTATCTAATCTATTTTTTTAGAAAATTCCTGTTTGTTCAAATATTATCCTTGTCTTTGTTTATATTTTAGATCGAAACAAAATACTATAATCCGTTCTTTCTTTGAATCAATCCACAATTTTCACAAATTTAACGAATTGAGATGTTTATTTTCATATTTTAAAATCCTTAATTAGTTAATTTCAAATTGTGGAAGAAAATAAAGATTCCTTACATTTTGAATCTCTGTTAGTAGCTTTCTTAATAAAATATAAAATAAAGTTGAGATTAAAAAAATTCTAATTAAATTGATTGATTTTTCTTTTTTATTTTTTTATTGGAAACATATTCTGAAAAAATATTGGAAAAATAATCTATAATAGAAATAAAAATCTAATTTACATTAATTAATTGTATATAAACCTTAAAACCCAGATAAATAATTTATGGATAAGTTATTCATTTAGCGTAAATTTTTTTTTTTTTTTACAATTTCAGAATCCTTTCTTACATTCATCAATAAATGTATCTATCTAAACAAATGGATATATTTCTATGTACGAGAGATGAAGTTATATTAGAAAGATTATCATTTATAATATAAAACTCTGTCATTGATTTTTTCTAAAAGTTAAAAGAATGATAATCTTTATGCCTTCTAAAGTTAAGGATAAAAAATTATAAACTAAAATAAATTATTATATTATGAAAATTTTTGTTTGTCATTAATAAATTAATAATTTGAATTTATTTACATGGTTAAAAGTATTTTTTTAAATATTGGATTTAACTACCATCTAAATACGAATCAAAGTTTGAAAAGCTTAAAGTGAACTTAATAATGAAATAATTTTATTTAATAATATAATAAATTAAGTTCAAATGTATCATAATTTTATTTAAAATTAATTTTTTGATTTTTTTATTTAAATATTATTTTTAAGACCATTAAAAATAATACTCTTATAATATTTTAATTAATTTTTATTCTCAAATATGATTTTATAATTAATGTAATAAATTATGTTAATACTAAAAATATTTTTTATTATTTTTTAAAGTAATTAAAGCAAAGGCTTTACTGGTTATTTACATTAATAAAGGATATGCATGAAGTTTTCAAAAATACAAAGGACATTGTTGACTTTTCATATTAGTATGTATTTGCTTTGAATTAAGCATAAAATTATTGACTTCTTAACATTTTCTTTTCCGAGCACAATAACCTTTGCGAATAATTTTAGATTTAAGTAACTTTATTTAAAAAATAGTTTAATTTCTCAACATTGTTTGTTTATTTTCTTTCTTTGAATTTATTTTTTCTTTTGCATAAAATACTACAACTAACGCATGACTCCAATTTTAATTATTGTATTAGCATAGAAATAACCCTTAAGCACAATTGTAAAAATTAACACACTACTACTAATGGATGAGATTGAAATTGATTTTTTATTCTAAGGAATATTTCAATAACATTTTTACTTTTAGATATGAAATGGAAAGTATCCAACACTTTCAAGCACGAAAATGGTCATCTACCCGTGCACTAAGTTAAAGTGTTAGAAAGCTTAAAAATAATGAAAAAAAGTTGCAAAACCCACGCACGAAACTTGTTGGCCCAGACAGACAGACATACATCCATCCAGTGGTAGTTGTTTTGTTGGTGCTTTGCTAGCTCCGCCCCGCCCCGATAGCAGTAGATGTTCGTTATAAATTAAAGGATTTGAACGTTTCCACTGCGCGTTCCCGTAATGCATTGCTGGCAGATGCTATATTTTTTAGTGGAAGCAAATACTGAGTCAATAACCATTGCACGGCAGAAGTCCAGAAACGGGGACACCGGTAGGGATACAACACGAACCCGAATACGATTAAATAGGAAAAATGTAAGACAAAGACACGTTAATATATATATATATATATATATAT
>Ga0214544_1001345_pt1 | contig 50602 bp, 20 predicted proteins | sample CNSS3metaG_FD_160074 | JGI IMG/M metagenome (GOLD analysis project Ga0214544, IMG submission 160074) | Root nodule microbial communities from cowpea collected in UCLA plant growth center, Los Angeles, California, USA - CNSS3 | ecosystem: Host-associated > Plants > Roots > Nodule | place: USA...
AATATAAAAACACACAAAAACACACAATTTAAATAACATCCAGGTAGCACACATAGGACTCGAACCCAAGTCCTCACACACAATAAAGTACTCTCAACCACTTGAGCTAGTACTCTTCCATGTCATAATTCTCCGCATTTATTACTTTGAATATTCTTATTACCCGTCCTAATTAAATAATTAATTAAATAACTATTTAATTTTCCCGGGTCTTACAAGCATCCCCCCGGTCTCTGATGCTCGATCTTAGCCTTCTGATAGGTTAAACATGACGATACATACCGAGCAACATCTTGCTTCATGCCCGACCACCATAACGATTTTTTCAGTTCATGATACATTTTAGTCATGCCTGGGTGCATGCTAAAACGGCTCTTGTGCCCTTCCTCAAGAATCGTACCTCTCAGCTCTAAGTCTTCAGGTATGCAAACCCTGCCCCTGAATCTCAGCACCCCATCACTTCCCATCAAGAAATTCTTGGCCTTCTCAGTGCCAAGTAACTCTACTGTCCTTTGTAGCTTCTCCTTTATCAGAGCAAGGAAATCATTAGACACTGTGAGATGGTTACATCTAATGACTCCCTCATCCAAAACCACTTGTAACCGCATATCTCTGAACTGCTCTACCAAGCTGTCCCTGACCATCATATGAGAGGCGTGAACCGCCTTTCGGCTTAAGGCATCAGCCACCACGTTCGCCTTCCCCGGATGGTACAACAACTCGAAGTAAAAATCTTTTAGAAACTTCATCCACCGCCTCTGCCTCATGTTTAACTCTTTCTGGTCAAACAGGTACCTCAAACTCTTATGATAATTGAAAACCTAGAATTGTGCACCATAAAGATAGTGTCTCCAGATCTTCAGTGCAAACACCACTGCTGCTAACTCCAAGTCATGTGTGGGGTAGTTCTTCTCATGATTCTTCAACTGCCGTGAGGCGTATGCCACCACTCTCCGTTCGTGCATCAAAACACATCCCAACCCCTGATGGGAAGCATCACAATAAACCTCAAAGGGTTTACCGGTATTAGGAATCACCAACACTAGGGTGCTAGTCAACTTTTGCTTTAGCTCTAGGCAGCTCTCTTCACACCGGTCGGTCCAAGCAAAAGGTTGATCTTTACGGGTTAACTGGATCAAGGGAGCTGCTATCTTGGAGAATCCCTCAATGAATCTCCTATAGTAACCCGCTAGCCCCACAAAGCTCCTTATCTCAGTCACTTACTTAGGGCGTTCCCAATTTAGCACAACTTCTACTTTAGACGGATCCACTGATATGCCCTCAGTCGAGATCATGTGCCCCAAGAACTGAACCGAAGTCATCCAAAACTCACATTTTGACTGCTTTGCATACAACTGCTTCTCTCTCAGTATGCTCAGAATTATCTTCAGATGCTCTGCATGGTCTTTAGGAGTCCGTGAGTAAATCAAGATGCCATCTATGAAAATCACCACGAACTTATCCAGGAATGGCCTGAAGATTCGGTTCATGTAGTCCATGAACAAAGCGGGGGCGTTAGTAACACCAAACGACATCACTACATACTCGTAGTGCCCGTACCTGGACCTGAAAGCGGTCTTCTGCACATCATCAGACTTGACTCGAATCTGATGGTATCCTGATCTCAGATCAATCTTGGAGAACACTGCAGCACCGTGCAAATGATCCATCAAGTCGTTAATTCTTGGCAGAGGGTACTTGTTCTTGATGGTTAGCTTATTCAGTTGTCTGTAGTCCACACAAAGTCTAGAACTGCCATCTTTCTTTTTAACCAGCAACACTAGCGCTCCCGACGGCGATACACTCGGTCTGATAAACTGTTTTTCTAGCAGCTCTTCAATATGTTTCTTCAACTCCACTAGCTCAGCAGGAGCTATTCTGTAGGGTGCTATAGACATTGGCCCTGCTTCCGACACCAGGTTAATGGAGAACTCTATCTCCCTAGTAGGGGGTAGGCCAGGCACATCCTCATGAAACACATATGAGAAATCCCCTACTACAGGCGCCTCCAAGGGTCCAATTTCAGTCTCAACGGACAATTGAGTCAGAATTAAGAAGCACTGAGACCCTTCCTTCACTGCCTTGTCCACCTGCTGTGAGGACATCAACAGGTCTTCATCTTCCAAGCTAGGAAAAAACACCTTCCTCACGTTGCAGTCAATGATAATGTGATTGGCAGATAGTCAATCCATCCCCAATATGACATCTAGCCCCACCAAGGGTAAACAAATGAGGTTTACCCTGTACTTGCGCCCCTCAACCTAGATCTTACACCTAGCACACACGGTCGAGGTTCTAACTAACCCAGAAGCAGGTGTGGACACCACCAGGTCATACTAGAGCTCCTTCACCGGAAGACCCAACTCCACCACTCTAGATTCCGACATAAAAGAATGTATCGCCCCCGAATCAAACAGAACATGTAATCTCTTACCAGCTATCACACAAGACCCGATGATGAGGTTACCTGATCCAGCTGCCTCTGCACCCGTCACAGCATACACTCGACCCGCCGCCTGTGGTCTCGCACCTCCCCTCGACGGCTGTGACTGAGGCTGTGATGAAGGCCTTGGTACTGTGCTCCTGTCAACTGGGCAATCCTTGATGAAGTGACCCGTCTGGCCGCATCTATGGCATGTCCTCCTGTCAGAATGCTGGGGGCAGGCGCTCCTCAGATGAGGCCCCCTACAGTGAAAGCACTGAGGCCTAGAAGGCTGTGACTGCTGAGGTTGATGTGAGAATCTCCTGGGCCCCTGAGACTGAGGCCTAGAATACGGCTTTCTCCTGTCGTCATGTCTGCTTATGGACCCAGATGGTCCTCCCACCTTCAGCTAAGACCTCTACTGGGCTTCAACTTCAGTCTTAAGCTTCTCCATTACTCTTGCCTTCTCCACCAAGGCAGGAAATTCCTTGATAGAGAGTGGAGCCACCATTAGTTTGAGGTCACCCCTCAACCCATTCTCAAACTTTCTACACTGCCAGTCATCTGCCATCTTCAGGGTGTGAAATCTGCCCAAGTGTTTAAACTTTTCAGCGTACTCCGACACTGACATGTCTCCTTGCATCAGCTGCAAGAACTCAACCTCCTTCGCATACCTCACACTATCTGGGAAGTACTCTGCATAGAACTTCTTCTTAAATAGTTCCCAGGTGATGGTCTCTTGACTGTCTTCCAACATCATCTTCATGCTGGACCACCAATGCACGACCTCTCCAGCACGAAGGTACTCAGTGTATGCCAGTTTGTTCTCTGCAGGACATCTCTTAGCATCGTAGATTCGTTCCATGTCTCGCATCCACTGATCAGCTCCATCCGGGCTAACTTTGCCATCAAAGCGGGATGTATGGTGTTCTAGAAAATCCTCCAAACTCCACTCTTGCACTCGTGGCAGTGGAGCTTGGGAGGAACCAGCGGCTGAACGATTTTCTCCTATCTGATGCAGGGCTTCCAAGTGCCTCTGCTGAGTCGCTTCTATTGCTAGTCTTGTAGACTCCATCTGTTGCAAGGCTAGGTTCTGCTGATTCACCATGTTAGCGTTCTGCTGCTGCATGGCTGCTATCATCGCCTCAATTACTCCCACCAACTGGGTTTGGAACAGGAGGTGGAGGAGGTCTAGGTGCCATAGCTCTGATCACATAAAGAAGGAACCATCAGATTAGCCAACAGGTACTACAACCATGCCAAACACGTTACAATGAGCACACAACAGAAACTAAGAAAGCTCACACCTACAGATCCTACAGGAACCATCGCTCTGATACCAAAAATGTAACATCCCGATTTTATAGTTGTTATACTATTAAACAAAACATTAAATTTTTAATGATTCAAAAGCGGTTGATAGGAACATGCCAATATATGAAGTACAATACAGTCATCCTCCAAATAACTATACATATACTGTCCATACATACGGCCTATGCTAAACAAAAGGGATGCAAAATACCCTAGCATCTATAAGGAGAAACAGATGACAACAACTACTGGAAACGTCCTGGAACCCACTCATCTCCTGTCCAGGAGTGGTGTATCCTCACCTGCACCTATATCTGCTCACGCCATTCAATAGAGACGATCATTGCAAAAATAGAAGACACAAGGAACACACATCATACAAGAAGGGTAAGCTAACTTGAACCAAGAGCAATTCATGCAATTTCTGTACTTAAGCAGAAATCAGAATTTATCACACAATTATCAAAATCACCCAATTAATCCCAACCATAACACCACACACCATTCTAGACTCGATATTTGGATTATGTAAGTGACATTGGAGCTCTCGGTGGCTTGCACTTGGGACGGTTCCCAAACTCTGCAGATTTTTTGGCACAAGGGGTATTCACCCAACCACTCCCAAGGTAAATCCCATCACCTCTATCACGGATCGGGTTCATCGACCAGGACCTCCTGTTACTCCCCCCGACGTAATCCATCATACTCTACATGAGTCTTAATGGTTACTAGGAGCGTCAGGATGCCACCAATATGAGTCCTCATGCCCTTACATTTACTAAAACCATATTCCTTAGAATTTCCCTTGAAATCCCATCTCCAACATGTTCTCATTCATACCAATTTCACACTCAATTCCATCACACTGACCATCATGCATAAGGATTACATACAGGACTAGCCATTATCAGATTAATGCAAGTAGTACAACATCAATTAGTTAAAAACAGTAAAGGAGCCAATTTCTGCAGGGAATCTCACTTAGGCTAGAGAGTCTCACCTAATCTAGAGAGGTTGTCTCGCTTAGGCGGGCTGCTCTCGCTTGGGCGAGACCTCTTACAGTGGCAAAAATAAAATCTTGGGCGAACTCTCGCTCAGGCTAAACTGGCTCGCCTAGACGAGAAGTTATCTTGATCAGGCGACGCCAGCTCGCCTAGGCGAGATTTCGTGCAGTGACAAAGGTGATCTTTTGGTATTTCGCTCAGGCGAGAGCTACTCGCCTGGGCGAAACTACCAGGAAATGTCATCTGTTCTTCACATCCAGGTTCGCTCAGAATCATCCAACACCCAATTTCATACACAGGCAGTTTCAAACACGAATTGAACACACAATCAAGAAATTCAATCACTCCCGAACACAATTCATGCGAAATTTAGATAAAAGTCAGCTTCCCTTACCTTTTTGCCAAGAATTTACTTGGTGGAATCAAGCAATTTGCAAGACAGCAGAGTTTTCAGTTTAACCTATGAGAATCCATCACCATAACATGGAGAAGGAAGAATTACACGATCAGACTCAAAATTTCATAGATTAACTAGCGAATTCTAGCTGGAATTGAATCCAATTTTTATTAGGAGACTAGAAGCTGAGGGAGGAAGCCGCTGAGGTTCCTGTGGGTTGGTTCTTCGTGAATCTGAGTATAGAAAGGTTGAATTAGTAAGAGATGGTAACAGCAGAGAAGAGAGATTGAGAGGTTGCTGGTTGTAGAGAAGTTGAGAAAGTGAAAAGAAGGAAAACAAGGCTTCTATTTTTAGGAAATTCAGAAAGGGGTATCACATTCATAACTATTATTATTTTACTTATACGCATGTAAATTGATTAATCTTGATGGCTGTTACCATGTTTTCTTTTGAAGGTGAAGAGAAAAAAAAAATCTCTTTACAGAAACATGTAAAAGAAAACAGTCCAATAGGTAACATTGTGAAAGACAATGACTGAGTGGAGGTCCCACGTGCACATGATCCATTGTCAGAACAATTTAAGAATTGCAGCCAAAACTGGTTTCTACGAACTCAAAACTCCGAAGAATAAAATCTGAAGCTAAATATCTAAGGATATGCACAAAACACATCTCACTCGTTCACACTCCTTCCAATAGGTGAAAATAATGTCAACTAACTATTAATTTTATTATTTGCCGATAAAAAACCATAATTAATCGGATGGCATTGATATTTGTCTAGATGAATAAGTTTGGTATCATTTTTAAGAAGGTATAATTGTGTTCTAATTAAAAAGAATTGACTCAATTAGGTTTTTTCATATAAAAAAATTATTAACGCGTTAAACGCTATATTACGTATCGGTTTATGATATTTTTCATTTTTTTAATTACTAATTCTTTTATTTTTGAATTTTTTTAAATTTCGTTTTTAAATTATATTTTTTGTCACGTTTCGGTGTGACAACCAAGTGTCTATTTAATTTTAATTTAGTCTTTATTTATTTCAATTTAGTTTTCACGTATCTTTTTTATTTAATTTAGTCTTAAATCTTTTTTCAAAGTAAAAAAATATTATATTTTTTTAGACAAAATTTATTATTTATATAAATTTTATATTGATATTTATATTAAAATTTAATGGCAAAAATTATAATAACAAAACATGAATTAACAAAAAACAAAAAACAAAATTCAAAAAAATTTAAAAAATTCAAAAAAAAAAAAATCATAGACCAACACGTGACACCCCGTTAATCATGTTAATAATTTTTTTTCTTAAAAAAACCTAATTGATGTATTTTTTTCAAAAGTTGAGACACAATTGATATTTTTATAAAAACAAACTGACATATTCAAACAAAAATGAGCATCATCCTAATTAAACCTTAATTTTATTATGATTGTTCTGTTGTAAAATTTAATTGCCCTTTCATTTTATTTGAAAATTTGGGAGCACACCAAGCTATGCTGGATGAGAATATATTCTCTCTATATATATTTTTTCCTTTCTTTCATGTAGATTTTTTTTGGCTATTGTTTGTACTTCTAAAACAATAAGTATTTTTTGTCAATTTTTAAATTTTTATTTTCAAAAAATACTTATAAATTTTAGAAAAAAACTTGCAAAATTTGTATGAATAATGACTTTTTAAGAATTTATTACTAATTTTTTAGCAAAATATTCTGTATAAAATATTTTTCGCAAATAAATTTATAAAAAATATTCATGAATTTTATAATTTTGTAAGAAATAATTATTTATAAAAAAATTGTTTACCAACTAAAATTCATAGAAAAATAATAAAAAATATTTTATTATAAAATTTTATAATAAATTTGCAAAAAGAAACTCACAAAATATGAAAAATTCTATTAATATTATAAAGTTCTTGCGTGTTTGATCTTGTTGAACATGTAATTAACTGTAACTCTTAAATACAAATTAAATTATAGGAAGCAAAGTATTTATTTGTATTCGAACTATTTAAAATATAACTCAAATCATCGATAAATTAGTTATTTATTAATGAATTAATAAGAAATAATATAAAAATTTAAAGATGTACTTATTTTTCTACTACAATTCTAATAAGATATTAATTGTAACAATTCTTTAAGATACACTTATTTATAGTTTTCATTGTTTTTTATATTAATTTATATTTTTTTATTATTTTACTGATTTGAGTGGAAGTATCATAGATGCATGAACCTTCTTTTGTTCCTTACACATATCTTATTAGGACAATTTTTTTCAATAAAAGCTATATCTCAACTTATAAATTTAAAAGTTTCATCTTATTAAATATTCCTTTAGAGACTTTCAAATTCTTGTATAAGGCATTTAGGTTAGTCAATTGTTGAGTCAGAAAGTTTGAGGCTAAGATATTTTATCTTTTCCAATTTTCTTGTGCAAAATTATGATAATTTGATTTGGGTGTTTAATGTTGTAGTTTTTAAAGATCAAAGAAAATAATAAAAAGTACTGGTAGTTTTTAAAAAATATACTCCATTATTTTATTTTTAAAACGTTATATTACAAATCAAATTTCTATATTAATTGAATTTTATTTTATAAAAATTATCATTTTTCTAAAAAAAAATTCTTAAAACTTTTTTATGTCTTCTCTCTGTATCTTTGACTGAATCCTTCATTTATTTAAAAATTAAAGACGGTAGGAGGGATCGATGCAGAGAGGTCTACACATCCAAATGACTATAATTTAAAATAGAGTAAGTTCATTTTTGCTCCTTTTTTTGAGTTAGTATTTTGTTTTGATGTTATATGTAATTTTCTTGTTCATGTACATGACTCAAAATAGCTCATTGTAAATCTTAGTTTATTTGTGATCATGATGATGTGTTATGACTTTTTATGTTAATTTTTTACTCGAGGCAAGTGAAACTTATTATTTTTATTTTGTTGAAGTTCCAATCTATGTATTAATTGTGCAATTGAATGAAGTACTAGATGAATTGTAATTAGATGAACTGCAATTATATTTATTCACTTTTAAAATTTAGCGATAAAATTGTATTCAAATTTTGGACAAAAATAAATTTCAATTTTGCATAAAAATTTAATGATTAAAAAACATATTTAATCCATTAAATTAATAATAATTAACATTAACATTTAAGGTTTAAATAAGATAAAAATTTAATTTAATTAGTGTTATTAGAATTTTTGTAACTATTTTTGTTATATTTTGTTGGAGAAGTTTCACTTCCTCTAATGGGCAATGGAAGAATACTTAGGGTGGTCATGCACACTATGCACATCAATGCGGGTTCACTTTGATTCCATCTTGAACAACGATGGTACGAAATCCTTAAAGAAAACAAAAGCATGAAATTGTGAAGAATTGATAAATCAAAGATTTTATATGAATAAAGAAGTGAAAAAGTTTCAAAACAAAATGACACACCTATATGTGTAAAGCTCACACTTTTCAATTACTATCTTAAGTGATATGACATTTTAAAACAATTCGCGAGAAACCAAATGTTGACAACCTATAATAATTCTTGTTCTATGATTCGTAAAATATCTTCATTAAAAACATTCAATGATGAATCACATATGATTGCTCATAAATTATAGCATATCAAATCATTGAATTCAAATAAATATGTTTCTACAAATAACTTGACAATGATACATATATAATATAACTAACGTCATACTAAATTACTTCAAACTTGAGCACAAGGTCGAGTTATACTAATAAATTATTCACCTAAAAACTATTTAATAATATTGGATTCCATGATTGGAGGCTTGTGATCTTACCTTCATCCCATATATATAATATAAACTATATAATTTAAATATATTACAAATAAGTTATAATTATAAAATTAATCAATAATAATTTAAAGATAAAACCAAATAACTCACTTATCTTTTATCGTCACTCTAATATATTATTCATTTCCAATATAATCACAAGATTATATAATTTTATCTAAAGACAAAATAAGATTATATAATTTTATCTAAAGAAAAAATAAGTAAATTACTAGACCTCAATTTTATTTTGTACTAATATATTTTTATTAAATTAATTATAAAATTATGTTTAAGAAAAAAAAAGTCCTCCAAAAAATATTTATTACTAATATAATTCTATTAAATTAATTATAAATTTATATTTGAAAATAAATTTTAATTAAATTATCATTAGTGTCTATTAATTTTTATTGGTATTAAAAATGATAATTAATGAGTTAAAAGTAAATTATAATTTTGTTTACGAAAAAGAAAATGATTAATTATTTTTATTCTCTTATAATCGATCTGAATTCTATTTTATTCTTTTGTCTTTTGATTTCTTTATGACTTTTTTTGCCCCTCCTTCCTTTTTACTCTTTTAAGAGTCATTTTTTTAAGATTTTGGTAGATTACATTCCTTGAATCTTATATTGTCCATGTGTACCAATTTTTTCATCATTATTTCTGGTTAGTATATTTTTTCCTTCTATTTGTGTTGTTGTTGTTTTTATTCAGTTTTGAATTTTTATTAGAATTAGAAATGCAATTCTTCTGCCCAATTTTAATTTTCGGTACTTTTTTATTTACGAGTTTCAAGAACTATTTTGCATATATCTTGACAAAGAATTGAAATTGTTCTATGAAACTATTAATTAGATTATGGTTCGGTCTTTTGGTGGATAATAGATTAATTTGAACATAATTCAAAGTTATATTCTATGCAAAAAGATAATTCAAGTTTAGACAAAAAAAAAACTTCTATCATTTTATGAATTTTCAATCAAAAAATATGTGCATTAATAAAGCTACTGAACAATTAAAATTTCTTCTTTCATTTTTTGTAAAGAATACAGAGAAAATTAGTTTGAAAATGCATTGATTTCTGCCAAGAAAATTACTTTTGAAATGAATATAAAACTTAAGTTTCGTGAAAAACGTATTAGACGCAGAGAGAAACAATTTGATGAAAACATTGAGAATGAAATTATAAAATCTCTTCAAGAATCATTTAGAATTGATTACTTTTTATATATTAGATAAAACAATTACTACACCTCAAACTAGATTTGAACTATTTAAAAATATGAAGATATTTTTGGTTTTTTATTTAGTTTGAAAAAATTAAAGTCACTAGCGTGTACATTTTTGAAAAAAAAAAACCTAAACCTCAAAAAATCTTTAAAACTCGATTGTTTGCTAGATATTGATAGATTTAATTTATCTTAAGAATTAAATATCTTAATAGAAATTTCAGGTTTGGAAAATAATAAGCCAATTGATATTTTTAATTATATAAAAAAAAATCTTTTTTCAAATGCATATATAACTTATAGAATAACGTTAGCAATGCCAATTGCTTCAGTTGAAAGCAGGGATGACAACAAGTCGGTCGAGCATGAATAATGCTTACTCATAACCCAACCCGTAACAAAAAAATTCATCTACTACCTGCCATTTACTCGCCGGGTAACCACTTAAAAAATACACGTGGATATTTTAAAATCCACGGATACCATAGGATACCCTCAAATATTTAAATAAAGATATTTGTAAATTTTTAAAATAAAATTTAAATGAAATTACATAGAAAATTATAAAATGAAATATAAATTAAATTAAGTATAAATTAAAATATAATTTTAATTAAATTTAATCTAATAAAATATAATTTTAATTAAATTTAGCTTAATAAAAAACAAATTAAATTTTAATTTTAATTTTTGGTGGGTAACAAATGTCCACATGTACGAAAAGTATGATACCTGCACCCGATCCATTTATAAATGGGTATTAAAACAATACTTGCTACCCATGAGTAATAAATACCCATAGGTATCAACTATCCGTCACAAATTTTATTCGCACAAATACATGTAAACACGAGTATTTTTGTCATTCCGAAGTTTATCAAAACTAAAGATAATAAAAACTTATTCAAAATCAACAATATCTTACTAATGATTAAATATATTAGCCTTATTATTTATTGAAAAAAAATGTTAAATAAAAGTAATTATGACAATTTAATAAATAATTTTGTATTTAAAAAAACTTAAAAATAAATTTTAAATAAAATACCTATTTTTTTAAAAGTTTGTTTTAAACCTATCGAACTTTGGCCACTTTGAAAGATAGGGCTTCATAAATTTATATATAGAAACCTTTTTTTTTTTTAACTCACTATTTCAATACTTGTATTTATATTCTCATTTTTTTATTCTCTTTTTCGCTTTGGTATTGTCTTTACTTTTTATTAGTAATATACTCTTTCTTTATCAGTATTTATAATTCTACTCATATATCAACAAATTACATATTTTATTTTATTAAACATTCGACACAAAACATTCCATTTCTAATAAAAGCAACTATTTATTGTTTTAAAACAGTTTGATATAGTTCAAATAACCATTCAATTAAATCGGTTAAAAGAATATAAAGTGTTCAATTCAACTTATCTAGACTATTTTACAATTTAATAGAGAAATTATTTTTACAGTTTAGTTTAATTATTAAAAATATAGTTTACTTTATTTCTTTTTAAACACTCGAAACAGAAACATGTTATCGAAAAGTGGCATAGATCCAAAAGCAATTAAAATCTTTATTTTATATTTATGAAACTAACTTGTCTAATATTATTATCTTTTTTCACTTCTCAACCTACTAAACTATTCTTAACAAATCTTTTTCTTTTTTAGTGGTTAACTAGTTTGTTTTTTCTTCTTTTCACCACTTTTTTCACGTTTACAACGAGAAATCAAACACATCTCAAAGCTTTTTATGCTATATGTGATAAATAATAGGAAATAGAGGGAGTGAAGATAGAAAAAACAAAGAAAACAAATTAAAAAAAAATATTGGCCAATTGGGATAAGGCTTTGACTTAGTGAGAAGGAGAGAGAAAAATAGAACAGGACCCATCACGTGTCTTTTAATATTGGTGAGTACGAATCATTTATTCACCATACCTTACACTGTCCCTTGGTCAAAAAATTAATATAAAAACTTTCCTCTGTAATATTAAAAGATATAAAGCCACACATGAAATTCTAAATTCATCTTCATAAATCACAATTCAACAAATTCACACAGTCCGTCAAAGAAAAAAAATTAAATATATTTTTAGTACTTTTATTTTTAAGTGAATTTTAGAATTAGACCCTCTTTAAAATTTTATACTAATTTAATTTTTTATTTTCAAAAATATATAAATTCAGTCTTTTTTACTAAAATTTGTTAAGTTTATTTGACATTTTAAACATATTTTATGATAATATTTGAGTTAATATTAAAACGAAAATGTGTCAAATAGTATAAACAATTTAAATACTATTATGAAATGTCTTTGAAACGTCAGATAAATTTAATAAAATTTGGTTAAAAAAACTAAATTTACACATTTTTTAAAATGAAAACTAAATTGATGAAAATAGACTAATTTCAAATTTTATTAAAACTTAAGATATAAAAATATATTTAATGCAAGAAAAAACAAATAAACAAAATGAGAACTGTGAAAGAAAAGCATATAAATCCTTTTCGTATTTAATGTATTTTCTCTTTTTCGGAGTTTCTGGTTCGCCACTTTGTTAATGCATTTCACATAAATCTCTTTCATGTCACCATTTCAACTTTATTGTGTAACTTTACCCCAAAAAAGAAAAAAAAGAAGCTTTATTAATGTAGAACTACCACTCAAAGCTTTCACATTCAAACTTGATTCAGAGTTTTCATTTTCAGCCTTTACTCTTTCGTTTTTAATTGCGATTTTTTGTTTTTTTTACTTTTTATTCCATTTACGGGTTTGTGTTAATCTATTGCATCAAGATTAATCCCAATTATAAGTCAATTAAAGAAATTCGAGTAATGATTAAGTAATTAAGAAAAAAAAAAGTTAAATTAATGACAAATTTATGAAAAAAAATGATGTACGGCTGTCGGCGGAGATAACTAAACACATTAAAAAAAATTATGCTAATTTAACATTTTAAATAACAACAAAATTTAATCGTTAATAATTGTATTATAATAAATAACCATCATAAATATTATATCTATTAATTATTAGCAGCAGCAATGAGCGTTGAAAGTATTAATTCATGTGTTAACCGTATAATGCATTTTTCCATATTATCAACTCACTTTCTTGTATTATATGGCATATTTAGATAGTTTTAAAGTCTAAACTGTCATTATCAGACCCCATTAATAAATTAGGGAACAGATATATCTTTTAAACAAATTATTGCATCAATGTAAGAGAATAAATGTTATACTCAGATTGTAATTAAATAATTAGCAGATTAATTTGTTCTGGGGCACATGGTTTGTAACAGATGAAGTTATAGTAAAATATTTAATAAAATACATAATTAGTAAAATATATTGTGTTAATTTGAATTGATAGTTTTAATTAGGTACCAAAAAAATTAATCGCAATGGTGACTACATTTTTTAAGTAATATTTTCGTTTATAATACCTACTTTTTTAACTGTATTTCCAACCAAACCAGTCTTTCTCTGTCTTTCGTCCTCCAATGATGGCTATGGCTATTGCTTTGTCTGCATTCACAGCTCCGTTATGATATTTTGTTAAACCCTTTTATTTTTTTTAAATATTACTTTTTAAAACTTTTAATATAGTTCACACTTTCTGAGTATTTTCATTTTTCCTTCTTAACGGAATAAGCAGTGTGTACGTAGAAGTCCCATCCTTTTGTTTGGTAGGAATTGTTGATGCAAAATATCAACCAAAAAAAGGAGAGACAACGTAGTGTTCATGCTATTATCCAAGTATTTTAATTCTAAAAAAAATTTGTCTTATTTATTTTTTTCATTAGTTACAAGAACTGGAAAATAAATGAACACGTTGGTTCCATTGCGGATCTTAAAAAATCTCTTCAATCACCACGACATTTGAAATGAATATGCTTGAAAGCGAGTGAATGATTCTTTTCTTGAACCTAAGGCACAGTAACTTCCCTCTTCAGCTGGTCATGTTCCAATGTTTCAGAACAGCGCTGTTCTAAGCTTTTTTATCTCTTCAAGTCTGGTGTTGAGGTAACCTCTGATATTCTCTTCTTCCTAACGTGTTATCTAGGTTTCTGAGACATATTATATTGGTTTTTGTTTTATATCATTATCATTTATTAATGAATAAATCAAACATGTGGGTTTAACTTCTCCAAAGCACCAACCTTTATTATATGGTTTCAGTGGCTTATCTTTTGGAATTTCTGGGTATGATTGGATTACTGTGATTTGTGGTTCACTCATGCATATTTAGAATCACAAAAAGTATGAACATGGAATTTTTCTTTTTGAGTGCGGAATCCTAGTCTTTTCTAGGCTCAAGCACCAAAAATATAGATAGAATCTTTGAGTTCATGGAGCATGAGCTGTTTTTCCTTGCTGTTTCAACTACGACGGTGCTTACTTATATTCATTTTTTGTGCTGTTCCTGAAATGGGTTTGGCACATGACTGGTGTGCTTAGTTCTCTGAGCAGAATGGTGGTATAAACCGAAGAACCGAAGCCGAAAGTTGCAAACTTTGAAGGAAGGTCCTCTTGGAAGCATGGTTACGGGAAGATCACTGTTCCTCTTGGTTTTGTGCTTGTGGATTCCCTTAGAAATTGTGGGGAGGAAAGAACCTTCTTCACCTACCAGTGTGGATTCCTCTGTTTCTTCAAGACCGAAGGTTGTGAAATTCGGAGCCCTCTTTCCTGCGGATTCTGTCATTGGAAGATCTGCTTTACCTGCAATTTTGGCTGCTGTTAAAGATGTTAATTCTAGCACGAGCATTCTCCCTGGCATTGACCTGCAAGTCATTTTGCACAGCACAAATTGCAGTGCGTTTCTTGGAACAATGGAAGGTATCTGCCATTGCCAAAGCTTGAAATTTCAGCAGCTATCTCTTTCACCTATTGGTTTTACTTAACTTTAATCTCAACACTTTTTTGTCCTCTCTTTGGGGAAGGGCTTGATTAATCTTGTTGATGATGTAGCTCTGCAGTTGATGGAGAATGATGTGGTTGCTGTTGTTGGTCCACTGTCATCTGGAATAGCTCATATAATCTCTCATGTTGTTAATGAACTCCATGTACCTCTTCTGTCGTTTGGGGCTACTGACCCCACTCTATCTTCTCTACAGTACCCTTATTTCATTCGCACTACTCAGAATGATTATTTTCAGATGTATGCAGTTTCAGCCTTTATTAATTATCACAGATGGAGGGAGGTAATTGCAATCTATGTAGATGATGACAATGGCAGGAATGGAGTTTCTGTATTGGGTGATGCACTGTCAAAGAAACGTTCCAAGATCTCTTACAAGGCTGCGTTTTCACCTGGGGCATCAGAAAGTGATATCAGTGACTTGTTGAATGAAGTGAACTTGATGGAATCACGGGTCTATGTTCTGCATGTGAATCCTGATACTGGTTTAGCAATTTTCTCTATTGCCAAGAAGCTTGGAATGATGGGAAGTGGCTATGTTTGGATTGCAACAGATTGGCTTCATTCAGTGCTGGATTCTTCAGAGTTACCTGATCCTGACACAATGAATCTCTTACAAGGGATTGTGGCTTTTCGTCATCACATTCCTGATTCTGATCTCAAGAAGAATCTTCTCTCCAGCTTGAAAAGCCAGAGAGCCAAAGAAACTGTAAGCTTCAATTCTTATGCGTTTTATGCTTATGATTCTGTTTGGTTAGCAGCTCGTGCTCTTGATGCTTATCTCAATGAAGGTGGAAACATTTCTTTCTCTAGTGACCCTAAGTTGCAAGACACAAATGGAAGCATGTTGCATTTAGCTTCACTTCGTACGTTTGATGGTGGTCCACAGTTTCTCCAGACAATTTTGGGAATGAACTTCACTGGTGTGAGTGGTGAAATTGAGTTTGACATGGAGAAGAATTTAGTTGATCCAGCATATGAAATTCTCAATATTGGTGGTGGTGGATCCCGTAGAATTGGTTATTGGTCTAATCATTCTGGCCTGTCAGTTATAGCTCCTGAAACTTTATATCTGAAAAATTCATCAAACACATCTTTGCTGAGAAATCAACAACTTTACAGTGTGATATGGCCTGGAGAGATTACAACTACACCAAGAGGGTGGGTGTTTCCCAACAATGGACAACCACTTAGGATAGCAGTTCCTAATAGAGTGAGCTACAAGGACTTTGTTTCTAAGGACAAGAACCCTCCAGGGGTACAAGGCTATTGCATTGACGTTTTTGAAGCAGCCTTGAAATTGTTGCCTTACCCCGTTCCACGAAAATACATGTTATTTGGAAATGGTGTAAGGAATCCTAGCTACAACGAGCTTGTGGAACAAGTTGCACAAAATGTGAGTTTCTAAATCTTATATTTTTATCATTGATAATTTGGTTAAATATGTTTTTGATCCCCTAAATTTGATGTGAAATTAAAATTCATTTTTTTCTAAACTTGATACATTTTGGTCCTAAATTTTGAAAATAAATATATATATCTAACTTTGAGACATGACCGAATTCCAACTTTATATCTAAGTTTAGAAACTGAAGCATATTTAACCCTTGATAATTCACTATGGTCTAGAAAGGACTGTAAGCAGCAGTAATGTGTGAAGCTGATCCTCTATGGTTTTCAAATTCTGATAGTTTTGCTAATTTGGTGTCCTTTACTTGTTCAGAACTTTGATGCAGTAGTTGGAGATGTGACAATTGTGACAAATAGGACAAGGATTGTGGATTTTACTCAACCTTTCATGCCATCAGGGCTTGTTGTTGTTGTTCCTTTTAAGGAGCAGAAATCAAGCCCTTGGTCTTTCCTTCAGCCATTCACTACTCAAATGTGGTGTGTCACCGGTGCTTTCTTTCTTTTTGTTGGAAGTGTTGTATGGATTCTTGAGCACAGGCTCAATCCTGAGTTCCGGGGCTCACCGAGGAAACAACTTATAACAGTGTTTTGGTGAGTATGTTCTGCCCATTTGAAAGCCTTTTTCTGAATCTTTTCGTGGATCACAAAAGCCCCTTTGTGATGATCATAGATTAGAGGTAATTGCATTACTTTATCATACAGTAAAATATTTTTACTAAGATGAATTCCTTCCTCTTTTGCAGGTTTAGTTTCTCAACAATGTTCTTCTCACACAGTATGTTTTTCTCTTTCACACCCTCTTCAATTTTTACCTGCAACAGTTGTTGTTTTGTATTGTACATGATGAAATTCGTTGACTTGACACAGGGGAGAACACTGTGAGTGGACTTGGACGATTGGTGCTAATCATATGGCTCTTTGTGGTGTTGATCATAAATTCAAGCTACACAGCTAGCTTGACCTCTATCCTCACTGTGCGGCAACTGTCATCTCAAATTGAAGGAATTGATAGCTTGATCTCAAGTACACAACCGATTGGAATTCAAGATGGTTCATTTGCACGCAAGTATCTTGTAGATGACCTCAACATAGCTGAATCAAGAATAGTTACATTGAAAAACATGGAGGATTATATTGATGCCCTTCAGCGTGGCCCTGAGGCTGGAGGGGTTGTGGCAGTTGTTGACGAGCTTCCCTACATTGAGTTCTTGATGTCCAGCACTCAGTGTAAGTTCAGAACTGTTGGCCAGGAGTTCACTAAAAGTGGCTGGGGATTTGTGAGTATCATTTAAATCTACTGCACACTACTTTTGTAGTTTTGAAAATAGATAAGTGTTCCAACCTTGAAATAGTATCATAGGGTTAATCAATGCATATGAGATATTGTCCGTACCTTGAAATAACAGCGATAGGGTTAATCACTGTATCTGAGGTATTGTCTGTATTGAGGTATTGTCTGTTTTGACTTGATGTTACCCTGACAACAGGCATTCCAGAGGGACTCTCCTCTTGCTGTTGACCTCTCAACTGCCATTCTTCAACTCTCAGAGAGTGGTGACCTGCAAAGGATTCATGACAAATGGCTTAACAAAAAGGAGTGTACAACCGTGGATGTTGATTCAAACAAACTAGCTCTGACAAGCTTCTGGGGCCTCTTTCTTATATGTGGCATTGCATGTTTCATTACCCTGACAATTTTCTTTGCCAGAATCTTCTGCCAATATAACAAATTCATCCCAGAATCTGAGAAAATTGATGAGGAAATCCAGCCAGTGAGAAGATCTAGACGTCCAAGCAGAACTCCTAGCCTCAAGAAATGGATGGTGTTTGTAGATAAAAGGGAATCAGAAGTCAAAGAGATTCTTAGGGATAACAAGAAACGAAGACACAGCCAAAGCTTGGAGGATCCTTCTGTTTCATCAGCCATCTAGTTAACCAACCCTCTCTCATTTATCTTTTTCTTTTTTCTCTTTTTGGCTACCTTAGTCATATAGTGTTGGCACAAATTAGTCTACACCAGTGAAGGTAAATTCCTTCCTTCCTTGCTAGGAAATTGTGACAGCAAGACTGTCACCACAACATTGTTTGAAAAAAGAACAAAAATCATGCTTTAGTTTGTTGTACCTTTGTTTGGAAAAAGCTTGTGAAGAAAAGGAATACCCTCACCACAATTCTCATCATTGAACATTATTTCATTTTCCAACCTTTTGGTGGTCCTCTTAAAAGTGAGTTTGTTTTTAAGCAAAATTCAGCAAGGGCTTCAAGAGTTATTGTAACCTCATGTAAATTGTTTACATTCTTAATTGTTAAGAAATTGACTTGAATCTAACTAAATTTTACAAAATCGATATAAGGTAAAATTTAAATCCACTTATGAATTTGTCTTTATCTTATAAGATCTCACCACAATACAAATATTCTTAGTAACCCTTCATCCTTGTCATCCAAGATTTTGGTTTAAGAAGAAAAATAAAGTAAGTTCTTGTTTTGTCTGTGCGCATAATTCTCATGTCACGAATCTCCGAGTATGAAATCTCCAAAATTGCATTGAATGATTTGGTGATTTCACTACATGGGTTTGTCGCTGGTGAGGTACACATTAGAAAATGATTCATCAAATGGGACCATTGAACACATGTTTTCCTGAGCAACACGTGGTTGATAATGTTGTCTTGTTTCTCGAAAGCCCCTTTTTATTCACCAAACTTGAGACATACACAAAAGGAAGAAGATTTTTATAGAACCCTCACTATTCACCAATCAATATTCTTAGTTAATCGAAGTTAATACTAATAAGAATTGAAACAAGGCTAAGGCAAAAAGATTCTTCAATAAATTATTGAATTATTATTAAATCACTACACACACGGAAAGATCATTAAATTATTATTCATAAAATTAGAAAGATAAAAAGTAGTGATGTTATACATAAATAAATCATAAAAATATAACATTTTATGATGTATAACTAAAATTATGGAAGCAAAATCTAGATTTATATTTGGTGTCTTAAAATGAGGAAAACTGTAGCCACATTTAAAATTGTGGAATGAAAGGACAGTGTTCATATTTTAACGGTCAACCGTGGCGTTAAAGTAGTGTTGCTGATAGCACAAAAGTCGTTGAAAGATGTAACTGAAAAAGTGAAAACCCTTCACAAAATCAAGAACATAGGGAGAGGTGAGGGCGAAAAACCGAAAGTACCCTCAGCATTCAAAAATATGAGACAACACACAACCTCACTTTTCATTTTCATGGCTGAGAGGCTCAGTGGTTGCACTTGAGGCCATCCGTCGTAGTTCCTCGTCGTCGTCATCAACATTTCATTCCAAACACGACACAAAAACACTTCTTCAAATTTTCATTATTTCCTCCGAAAAAAAAAAGGGAAGATCAAAACAAAACATGCCCCAGTTAGCCACCAAACTCCACAACTCCACAACCATAAGGCGACGCTTCCACCACCGCGTTTCCCTGCTACGGCGGTGCATCCTCCGCGTCCTCCACCGCATCCTGCTCTGTTCCGGGAGGAAGACCAACAACACATACAGCATGCTGACTCCAGCATTACCCTCTCCGCAGCCGCCCCCGCCGGCGGAATCATCCGGCGAAATTGCTCGTGAAGAGATGGATGTCACGCCGCCGGCGATGTTTCAAACCCATGATTTGGATTCTGATTTGGTCTCCTTGAAGATCAGCTTGTTGGGAGATTGCCAAATTGGAAAAACCAGCTTTTTGGTTTGTATATAGTAATTGAGCCAACATGGATATTTTTCTTTTTATTTTTAGGTTCTGTTGCGTTTAACCTGAAATGGGTTGAGTCAAAAAATTGTTTTTATTTACTGTTCGTATTTTCCTTTTGTTTGAATGTGGTTTTCAGGTGAAATATGTTGGGGATGAAAAGGAGAAGCAAGGTAGCAAGATGGAAGGGTTAAATCAGATGGACAAAACACTGGTCGTTAAAGGGGTTCGCATCTCGTACTGTATCTGGGAAGTACAAGGTAGAGATATATATACATGTATATATATATAGACAAAGAGAAGAGCACGTATTGTTTTTGATGAATTTGTGATAACTCATGGTTATGGATATGGCCAAAAAGAAAGATCAATTTATATTTTAATATTTGGTTGTTTTCCATTCAGGTGATGGAAAAACAGAAGATCGAATTCCGAAGGCTTGCACGGATTCTGTGGCGATTTTGATTATGTTTGATCTAACAAGTCGATGCACATTAAACAGGTACCTTCTTTGTTATATTGTTTTGGATTAATTTTGGCGAAAGCCTTTTCAGATTGCTAATATCAGATGAATTTTCACCGTTTTTTTGGGGGGTGAATGATTAATGATTTCAGTGTTCTTGGATGGTACAAAGAAGCCAGGAAATGGAATCAGGTATGTTTTTTTCTTTTGGCCCAGAAAGCATAAAATTGTATGCATGTGGATACAGAGGAGTGGGATTTTACAGTTCTTTATCCTTGATTTTTGTAGACAGCAATACCAGTGTTGATAGGAACCAAGTTTGATGATTTTATCCAGCTCCCTATTGATATCCAATGGACCATTGCTAGTGAGGTAAGAGTTCCATTTTCAACAATAAAAATGCAGTTTAAGTACCATCTCTGCATGTTCTTAGATCTACTAAAACAGAACCTCCAGATCCGAAGAAGTATTATGTGTTGTTTTGTGACACAACATCACTACAAAATCAGAAAAATTGATAGTTTTAATGATTGTTGTTGAGATTGATGGAATCACTGCAGACAGCATATAAAAAGACTCCTTGTTTCCAAACACTTTTACTTTGCAGACACTGCTAATTTTTGAATAGGGTATAGGCATGTTAAAGATAGTGTTAATCATCATCTGCATAAATCATAGTGAAGTTAATGATCATGGACCCCATCTTAAATTATAAGGCATTACATGTTTGATGATTCATGGAGTCTTAGGGCAGACAAGACCAACCATGTTCCCATACCTATTTATTTGTTAAGCAAGACATGTTGGAATGCTGTGTAAGCCTCTCCAAAATAGAAAAAAAGTGTCTGGTTTTGAAGATAAGATTTGATGTTTGTGATGTTGTGACATTGAACAGGCAAGAACATATGCAAAGGCTCTGAATGCTGCCTTGTTCTTTTCCAGTGCAACCTACAACATCAACGTGAACAAGATCTTCAAGTTCATAACTGCTAAACTTTTCGACCTACCATGGAAAGTGGAAAGAAATTTGAATGTTGGGGAGCCCATCATTGACTTCTGAACTGTACATTACATAGAGTTATGTTATGAAGTTAAATGAGGAAACTTCAAAGTCAACCATTCCAACTGGGGGGTGTGATGAGAAAATCTCACTCTCTTGGGGCAATTGAGTTGTTAGGTTTACACACATGTGAATTTCCATGGAAAGAAACAAGGCTCTGTTCAATCAGCATCACCAAGAATAAGGTTTTACAATGAGAAGAATAAGGGGCAAATGAAAACAAAGGAGAGAAGTATAAGGTTGAGTAGTAGCAGCATAACACAAGAGAAGAGAAACTAATGCATTAATTGTTGAGTACAGATTAGTCAGTGGTGCTCTTGTCTTGATATTGAGGTGTCATTTGAGTTGCTGTCAAGAGCACATAGATGATGAGACAAAGATGTACCTAATTTTCTTTTTGTTTCTTTTTTATTTCTCACCTGGTTTGAATTCTGGTAATCCAAACTTCTTTTAAAATAAATTAAGTCATTTCATGTGGTTCATTTGTTTCTGTCACTCAAGTCATGGGGGTTTTGTCATATAAGTCCTAATTAACATTAATGATGGGATTTGAAAGATCACACTGTGATGAATAGGTTTTGAAGAAAATTGTTCATGAATTGGAGAAAGCAACTTCAAATTACTACTCATGTGGTTATAGACCTAAATACCTCTTTCATTTTGTTTTTTTTTTCACTTACAACTTTCATAGTTTTCTCTTTGTCAACATAACTAAATTTGTAAAAATTTTAGACTTAATTACTGGTTTGGTTCTTGTTTTGATAAAAAAAATGTTAAATTGATTCATAATTTGGTCTTGATTTTTGAAAATTTAATACAATTTGGTTATTTTCATTAAATTTCGTGAAAAAAATCAAAGATTTTTTTTATCAAATTTGATATTAGAATTATGTTAATCATACCAATAAAACAAATCATCCTTATATAACTTCAAATTTGATAAAAAAAATTTTAATTCATTTCTAAATTTTGAACGGAAAGGAGCATATTGCATCAATTTTTTTCACAAATCAATCAAATTGCATTAATTTTAAAAAGTTAGAACTATGTCGAGATTAAAAAACGGAAGGACCAACTTCATAATTTTTTGGATGTAAACGTAAAAAAATAGGTCATTAAATCAAAATTTTACTTGACAAGTGACAATTAATTCAGTTAACTATGATGTGTTTACCTTATCTTCTTCTTTGTAATTTAATTCGGCATAAACTATTACTGGTTATATTGATACAAGATTGCATGCATGTTTAAAAATAAAGGAAAATTGTGCAACTAAGTTCAATTTCGTAAAAGAAAGAATGTTTAAATACTATTTTGGTCATTTTCATTGACACCATTTAAATTGATAACGACAGAGTATATATAGGCTGACATTGTTCATATTACATGGATGATTGTTTGTATTATGTTCAAATAAGTCTATATTTTAGTTAAATTTGTTTAATTTATTCTCACTTTCACTTCATTTAACAACTCATGATCAAATTGAACACGAAAAAAAGAAAAAAAAAGAAACCAAATTAAACAAAATTGAACTAAAATAGGAATCAAGACAATATTAATTTTTTTTTTACAGATAACAATTCTTTTTAAAAAAGATTAGAACTCATGATAAGGACAAACACAAAGTTAATACATTTTGAGATGATAATTTCTCCTAACTCTATCTATCTGTCTTTTTCCCATATAAATTCTTACATGTTTAATAATCTTAAATTGTTTAAAAATTGATATACAAAATAATTTAAATATACTTTTTTCTTTTAATTTTTTTAGATGTTTTTAAGAATAAAATTGTGACAATTTCAAATTTCAAGAGAGACATGGAATAATAAGTTTTTGTGTTCACTTTGAATTATATTATAAATATAATTTAAATAAATTTGATTAGAAAACTAAGTAGGATGAAAATAGTGTAACTGAGTATATATTATAAAAGGTAAAAAAATGACACTTTTTAAATTTCTTATTTCTCTTAAACCAAGTCACCATCGTCAAACAAAGTGCAAGATTTACTTTTTTATATGTACTGGATGTTGGATAGTATGTACTGGGTTTACTTTTTATACCTTTTAAAAAATTTGGTACGGAATAAAACTTGATTAAATTATATAGATTAATAACAATGAAGAAATGCTATAAAAAAAGTGTGAAAATTATTCAAGAAACAAAATTCTATTACTCATGAAAGGTGATGAAATATTTCGTGATATTTTATAAAGTGTTGTTGATTTTTCTTTAAACCCATCATTATTAATTTCTATATTTTCATACTAAAAGACAAATATTAAAATATCTTTTCTTTTATTACACCATATTATTGTTATCAATTATTACATTGTAAATTATACCTTCATTCTCCACTAAAAACAAGAAGGAAAAATATACCTCATTAAGAAAAAAAAAACTTGTTTAGAAAACTATCGTATATCTTCTGCTAAATTTGTTCTAAAAAACTGAACCCGTAACATATTTTATATCTTATGAAAAGTTCGTTCAGAAAAATATTATATATATATATATATATATATATATATATATATATATATATATTCCAATAAGCTTATTTTAAAAATCATATCCCAGAAAGTTTTTTTATAATGTATTTGATGTATATTGAAAAATATATTTTCAAAGTCTTGTTCTAAAAGTTTTATTGTGAAAATCCTGATTCAGAAATAATATTCCAAAAATTTTAGAGAAATTACTCTATTTTTTTTCAAAAAATAATAATAATAGTAAAATGATTACTTTAAAAATGATAGTGTAGGAAGAGAAACCCTTTGTTTTTCTTCTCATGATTTAATATGTAGATTGTGGAGAGCAAGAGTTGTTGATGTTAATCTAAGATATAATTATTGATTTAGTTCTTTAATTTGTTGGTTTAGTTCAATTTCGTTTTTTTTTATTTGTTAGTTCAATTTAGTTATCTAATAAGTTAGAAAAACTCAATTTGATTTCCTTTGTAAGGTTGGAATTGACATTGTATTTGTATATGACACGTGTCAAGCCGTGTAATTTTTAATTTTTTTAATTTATTTTTAAATATATAAACTGTTACGTGTCAAGTTACCGTCGTGTCATATGATAGATTACCGTTGTGTCATATGACAGGTTACTGTCGTAATAGTGGTAGTAGATGCTTTTAATTTAGACCTATATTTAAATTTTTAGTTCAATTTAGTACCCTTATTCTTTAAAATTATTCAATTTTGTTATCTCCAATTTGAGACCAAATTAGTAATTAAGCTTATTTACAACTTATATATACATGTTAAAATAATGTTTTTGAATTTATATATCAAATCACTCCACCTAAATACTCGGATTATTTTATTTTTTTCATTTTTACCCTTGTAATGTTTTACACTTGTAAAGAATAAAATAATTTGAATATTTAAGTGTAGTGATTTGATGTATAAATTTAAAAAAAAAATTAACATGTATATATAAGTTATAATTAAGCTTATCTACTAATTTGATCTCAAATTAAAGATGACAAAATTGGATCGTTTAAAAAGATAGGGGTACTAAATTAAACAAAGAAAACAACTACTACCACTACCACATGTCATAACTGTACACTGTCACTTGACACGACGATAATCTGATATGTGACAGTTTATATATATATATATATATATATATATATATATATATATATATATATATATATATATATGGAAAAATATTAAAAAATTGAAAATTTCATGGCATGACACATATCATATGTACAAATACGGTGTTAACTCCAACTTCATGGAGAATACCAAATCGAACCTTTTTAAATAATTGAAGAACTAAATTGAACCAACAAATAATAAGCAGACCAAATTAAACCAAACAAAAAAAAATTAGGAAACTAAATCAATAATTATACCTTAACCTATGATACACTTGCCTATTTGTCACAAAGTCAAGGAGAAAAATAACCTATATGATATTCAATTTTTGTATATTTTTCCCTTTTTTTACCACGAGCCATTTTCATAATACCATTAATGGTATTGCTTGAGAAAAACTTATTACAAATTATTAAAAATATTACAAATTATAAAATAGTATTTTTAACATCATAAGATGTTCATTTTAACTTTGATAAGTAGAAAACCTTACATATGTGCCATTGAAACTTCAAACAACCCCCTTAACAAATAAAAAACCCATCAGTCTATTTTAAGAAAATTACAAATATTTCTAAAAATGGAAAGGAAATGCAATCTTTATTTTTATTTATATATATTTTTTAATAAAATAGAAGATCATAACACGGAGAACAAAATTGTTGGGGAATTGGGGAATTTGCAGGCTCCAAGATCCCTTTTTTCGTAAGAACCAATATCTCCTTCATCCTCAAATCTTTATTCTGTGTCCCTCAGAGGCTTCAAATCCTCGAATCAAGAAATGGGTGTTGTGTTGAAGCTAGTAGACGCCATTCTGTTCCTGTTCTTCCTCGTGATAGCAGTGGCTGCTCCTCTCATTGATGCTCAAACGTGTCTTCCTCTGAGTTATTTCCCTGAAATTCTTGTGCAACTCAAGGAACACTACACCCACGACTATGGTGATTACCTTGTGGCTGAAAAGCCACACTTTTTTGTAGGTCTTGTTTGGCTTGAGCTTCTATTCCAATGGCCCCTTGCACTTCTCAACCTTTTTGCCATTCTCACTTCCAAGCCTTGGTTCAACACCACTTGCTTGATGTATGGTGTCTCTACCTCTACCTCAATGGTAACTCTATTATCTTTCTTTCTTCCTTTCTATCACCTTTAATTCCTATTTTACTTCTTCAAATTTTCTCCCTTGCAGAGAATACTTGTTTTCTTCATATGATTGCATGTTTGTATGGATCCTGTGTTAATATGAAAAATTATGCTTCTGGGGAAGACAGAAAATGGATTATTGTCTTTTCTGATGTTTGGATCTTTGGATCTAAAAAAGCTCTTTGGAGTTACTATCAACCATTCAATTAGAAATTAAAACCAATGCATTCTTTGTTTACAGGGATCTGCTATTATTGTTGGTTATTATTACTTTCTACTAGTACAAAAAATTGTCTTTTTGCAGCTGTAAGATCATGTTGAATCGATTACATAGCTTCCTGTCTAAATATAATGAAAGCAAAATTTAGGCAATGCAATTCTATAGGGTAGATTTTGATTTTAATCTGAAACTATGGTCAAGATGTATTCAGTGGCTTTATAGGGTACTAGCTTAGGTGTTAATTACACTGCAAAATTACACTTTGGTTAGAATTTGGAGAAAACTTTGATAGTTCTCGAATTAAAATTGGAGTGTGTGGCATTAATTCATACAATCAGTTGAAAGTCTCACCTCGGAGACAAGGTAATTTTCCAGAAAATAAGTGGTCGCAAACCTAACCTTATAAATCAGTTTTACAAGATCGAGTTAGGTTTAAAGTCTACTTCTTAATATAATATTTTATATTACAAAAATTGTTAAGGTGAAATTCTGAGAAAGAGAAAAGGTACAATCAGTACTTAAGAAATCATATCTAAGTTGTGACTTTTGACAAGGATACTTGGTTGTTTCATTGAAGTTAGAGGTGTAATAATATTAGTCTTTGATCCAGCCATAGATGTGAGTAACAATGAGACATTGGTTGTTTGTGGGTTGCAGGTTGCAATATTATCAGAAATGATGAATTCGAATAGGGCATCTGATAAGTTATTAACACTGTATGCCTCTTTCATGGGTTTGGGTGCTCTGGCTCTGCTGCGAGGGTTGCTCACATGTTCATCCAAATCAACTTCAGCTCTAGGCAAAAGGCCTGCATTGATGAGGAAAAAACGAGCTTGAAATTTTCAGGAATGAATCAAACATGAGAAAATGGAAAGATGAGCATAACCGTAGGTTCGAGGGGATGAAGAAGCATGCCAAGGACCCCTCACGAAAGCAATTTTTTGTATGTTTTTTGTTTAACTGAGTCCCCTTTGACTTGATATCTGAGAAAAAGATTTTGTATCAGGTGAACATCAAATTCCATCATGTTGCATATTTTCTGACATCTTTGCTATGAAAAGAAATAAAACTCTACTTGGATTAGTTGTTTTTAGCTCTTTATACCCAAAATAATCATCACTGGTAGAAGACCAGTTTCTACTTGAATATTGTTATTCTGAGAATTTTTAATGCAGACAATATTCATAATCTTGTCAAATGAAGCTAAAGAATGGACAAATCAATGAACTTGAAGAAAATGTTAAGATTGTAAGGTAACAGTTACTGAGATATGTTCTGCTTATGTAATTTACCTGGATAACCCAGTTGACATGATGTCAAGTTCTCACACCATGTGAATCTTCTCTGAGCTTGAATAATAACTGGGACATGAAAGGATCAAAATAATATACAGAACAAAAAACTTGATTTTATATCTATAATAAGATTCTGTAGCAAAGTTAATTTTAAATTAGAGTTAAAACATCAATGAATGTGTGATTCTTCTTTTCTTATGTATTGCTTATCTTGGTCGATTCTGTTAATTTGGAACTGAAATTCATATTTGTAATCTTTAATCTATAATATGGTTACAAAACTGCGAAAGAAATCGAACGTTTCATCTTAAAGTTAATTAATTAAACCAAACAAAGTTATCCAATAGATAAGTTGCTAGTTCAAAAACTGAGATAATAATGCGAGTTGCCAAATTGTGAGTTCCCGATCAATGAGCTTTTCATGATAAAAAATTACAAGAGACCGTAGGTGAAATGTTTGAAAGGTTTCACGTTATTCTTAATGGGCCTGAACTTCAGGAATGGGTACAACAAAAAAGAGAACAACATGAAATCACTGTTCAATCCTCCCCTTGAAAATTGGATGAATTTATGGGTTCTTTAAGAAATCATGATTCAATAAATCCGTAAAACAATTTATTTTTATTTTTATGCCCCTTATCATTTACTCCTCCATTTCGAATATAAAATTACGAAAATTTGTGTTACAAATAAGTTCTGTAAGTAAAAGTTAAAATTCGTTTATTAATATGTTATTCATATTAGAGTCTAACGTTATTTGTTGGGTAACTAATTATAAATATTTATTCTCACACTTAAAAATATATATATATATATATATATATATATATATATATATATATATATATATATATATTTTGATGAATGTGATGAAGATCTGACATCGAGTAGAAATAATTTCAAATTACACTATATAAAATAAAATAGATGCAAATTTCACAAGCTAATTTAATAGATAATATAATTGAACAAATGTTTAATTTGGTACTAAAATATATTTATAGATACTTGAATAATTTTTTTTTTTTTTTGCAAATAGAGAGTTGAAATTTTGTTTGTCATACATTTAACATAAATCTAGATTTACACTTAAATATCATGATGACATATTTTTCATTTTCAGGAGACATATTTATGGTTATTAGTCGTCAAACATTATAAAATTAAGACTTCATTGTTTTTAAATGGATGATTAAATAATTTATCATTTTGCATTTAATTCTTTTTGTTAATTTTTAATTTTTATATAAGGAACTACTCTTTTATACCCAAAACATTTATCATTGATAGAGATTAATCAAATTTTGTCAAGTCTTCCATATATCAAATCATCTTATTTTTCTTCTTTTATTTAAGTTTTTTTCTCCGAGGTAATCATATTATTTATTTATTTATTATAATTATTTAATGTATGTTATGAAATTTATATTAAGGCCTGATGACATTCATCTTTATTCTTATTTTAGTATTCAAGGTGTTAAGGAGTAGCTAACTCCCTTATTCACGGGATTGGGTGTAATGCATTCTTAACTCTTTGTGAATTCCACCATTCAATATAATTCTTTTTCATCACTCTTGTGTACTATTATTATTGTAACTACATATTCTAGATTAATTACATATGTGGGAGTACCTGCTAATTGAAAGATAATTTGGGAAACATGATTAGGATAGAAGAACTACTAGATTTCACATGCTAGACATAGATGTGAAACATTTAGTCATTCATAACATCAAAATCTTGACAACTAATACAAACTTATAAGAAAAATTGCTAGATATACGGTTTTTATTATTCAAGTTTAGACATGTCGGTAAGACATTACAATTTGTTACAAAAGGTGTGAATACTAGAGAATGAATTAGAAGTATATTGTTCGATGTCTTTGATTTAAATTGAATCATTAAACTAAATCTCAGTGAAGCCTTTACCATATATTGTTGCACACCATATGTTTGATAAAAGTACAAAAAAAAATTATTTCTGTTTTTTGTGAAATTTGTTGTCTAATTGAGTTATAAATTGCAAAAGTTGCCAAATGTGCACAAGTCTCTTAGAAAATGATACTTGGACTTTCCATTTTATTACTTGTGCGATTTGGTACACTTGTCAATTTCATAATAACAACCAATTATAACATTATGAGAGAATTGTTGATGACTATCTATTTAAAGACTCACAATATTAAAGAAAGGATCAACTTGTTGAATAAAGAATAAGATAATGGACATTCTTCAAAAAAAGTTTATTTTGATGATGATACCAAGTCCAAAGATGAAATAGAAGTCAAGGATTATTTGAAAGACTTGTATTTTGTTTGTTGTAATGTGTTGCCTTTGTAATATCTTTATAATACTTTTGTAATAGTTGTTAAAGTATTTTAGGCTAAGTCTAGAGAGTCACAAAGTAGCAACCCTTGAAACACTTGAAGGCAAAACAATTTTTTAAATATACACGGTGACAATCCATTATCACTTATGATAATCGATTATTGCATAGTAAAATTATTTTCTAAAATAGCTCTCAACAATAATCGATTCTTGTTTGCAATAATCAATTATTGGTGGCAGTTGTAACCTAACTTTTCATTTTAACCTAATTTAAAAAATACTCTATAAATAAAGTAGTTGGCTTTCATTTAATATACAGGAGTTGGGTTATAATTATGTGTGGAAAAGCTTTTAAAACCTAGTGTGCGTAAAGCAATAACTTTCATCAAGTGTGATATTAAATGATTGAGTGTTGTTGTTGTTAGGTGAAATTGTTCTTTCTTTATGTGATTCAAAAGAGGTGTTCATTCCTTGTGGATTCAAGGAATGTGTTTCTTCATCTCTTGTGTAACTCAAGAGAGGTGGCTTAATGTGATTCAAATGAAGTGTTCATTCCTTGTGGATTCAAGAAAGGTGTTTCTTCATCTCTTATGTGACTCAAGAGAGGTGTCTTCATCTTTTGTGGCACTCAAAAGAGGTGTTCATCCCTTGTGGATTTCAAGGGAGTGTCTTTCATCTATTCTAGTTTCCAAAGATGTGCTTTCTTTCCTAAACTGTTTTTACTCCTATTTGTGAGCTCAATTTATTCAATTTATTTTTTAGTGATCGGTTAATCTCTTTCTTAAGAGTGATTAACAATTGTACGTAGAATCTTTTTATCTGAACCAATATAAAATAACTTGTGCAAGTTTTTCTTTCCTACTCTTTGTAAGACCCGAAAATTTTAAATAAATAAATAAATAATTATTTAATAAATGCGGGTAATAGGAGCCTTTATGACATTTAATGCAAATTGTTGTGAAGTGGAAAAGTACTAGCTCAAATGGTTGAAAGTACTTGTTTGTGTGAGAGGATTTGGGTTTGAGTCCTATGTATGTCAAATTGTATGTTATTTTAAAATGTGTATTATTTTAATGATATGTTGGAATGTGATTAGTGATAATGTAATCCTAAAATTATAGGAATTATCATGAAACATGTATTGGTTGAATTAGTGGTGCATTGGCTTTGTAATTGAGTGGTTGTGTGTTCAAACCTTGCTAAGAACAAATTTAACTTTATTTTTGCCAAATTTTCTTTTGGCAAGACTATGAAAAGGTAAAGAAACCCTAATTGCAAGATGGGCAGCCCAGTGGGCTGAGAGACAACCAAATAATGCTTATTGAAAGGCCATTAACATCAAAATTAAAGTCATTTTCTTTTTTCTAGCATTAATCATAATTAAGGAATAGTTAATGGTCAAATTAAGGGGGAGAGAAGAAGAGTGAGGGCTGCCATTGTGGAGTGCTGGAAAAGGACGAATTTCAGAAGAAGAAAACTGAGTCTGGGTTGAGAAAGGAGCTGGAATTTTTGGAAGAGAAAAGGAAGGTTCTTGGGTATCATAAAACTAGGGTTAGAAGATCAGTTGGAGCAAAGATTTCCAGATAAGGGGAGCTGTTTATTATTGTTTTGATTCATGTATGATGAATTGTGTGGTGCCATGATTAAATACATGAAATTCACTTTGTTTATGCTGTTTTCCTAAAGTTTCTGGGTTTTGCCCAGAAACTGCTTGGCAGTCATGAGTGTGCTTCTAGGCGACTCATATTTTCCTGCCCAATTTTCTGGGTTTTGCTATGAACCGCCTGGAGGTGAGGAACTACCACCAGGCGACGCTACGCTGTCTTGGTTCGTTTTGTTATGTTTTGCGCGGAAGTCATTGTGACTTCTGGAAAATTGGGTGTATAAATCATATTGGATGATTTACTGTCATGATATTATGATATTTGTGTATGTGTTGACTCTTTGGGAAAATTGTGAGTGATGAAGCATGAATACATGTTAGAATTTTTGAGAATAGTGATTGGAATCCAATTCCAGAAAGTAAGGCTGATGAATATTAATAATTAAATTGGGGGAGGAAATTTTAATGAAGCGTATGTGATTTGGTGTGTTGTGGTCCTTTTAGCAATTAGAAACATTTTGGAATAGGGCCTTGGTTACTCGCAGGTACAAAGACAAGAGGTTTTGTTTGGTTCTGATACACCGCCTGGCGGTACCCTACTTGCCGCCAAGCGACAAGGAGGTGCAGGCACAGTTCTACGAATTTGTGTAATTGGCAAGGGGGGAGAGACCATGAAAGTGAATGGTAAGGGAAACTAGGTGATGAAATGGGAAGGAATAATACCTATAGATTAATTGCGAATAGGGCTAGTTAAGAGATGTGAAGGCATTGGTTATGTCAATGTGTAGTTGTAAGGATGGTAATTAAAAAGGGGGAAATGCTAATTCTAATTAAATTTTAGGTCCTGGAAAACATAGGCCTTCTTTAGGTGTGTATAATAGGGACGTGGGATGGTCACACATTAGTGGGTTGAGTTATCAATTATTCATGGTAAGTGTATGTTGTGTCCAAAATGGGTTATCAGTTGCTGAATGAAGGAATGATGGAGTGGATGTCATATCCATAAGTTGACCAAGGGTGGGCTAGAGTGACTAATGAGTAATAAGAGTTCAACCAGGAGTTGAGTAATCAAGCTAAAGTATTGAATTATGGAAGTGAAGGCAAAATATATGGACTTAGATAATTAATGAGAATTAGAGGTGAGGTTGAGGACATTTCAGGGTGGAATGTGGTCTGTTTAGGTACCAAAACCAGCAAAAACGCACTGCTGATATAGCACTTGGCGGCACAGGTGTGTGCAACAGGCGATAGGATCACCAGGGGTGTCCCTGCACTGCGTGGCGCCTGGCGGCAAGGTATGCTCCGCCAGGCGATAGACCCTATAACATTGGGTATGTGAGAGGCCTGACGCGCTAATGAATGTTTTAAATTTTTCTGCGTTTGGGAATAATAAAATTACGACGTGTTGATTTTCAGATTTTATTTATTTATTTTAATTAAGTAATTTCCAGTAGGGATGTTACACTCTCTTTATTTTATTGTGATTATTTAAATAAAGGAATTTTTTTTAATTGAACTCTAATTTTTAAGGAAATTTTTTAAAACAAATTTTTATTGAGAAACCAATTCACTTCCCTCTTGATTTTTGTTCAACATAAATATTCTGATGCACAGTTCTAACAATTGACATCAAAGTTTGTTTTAATAGTAATTCAATTTTTTCAAAAATGGTTGGACAAACTCAAACTTTTGTTAACATTGCGTCTATTAACAAACCTCCATTTACTTTTTGCAGGCGAAAATTATCTTTCTTGGAAAGTTAAGATGCAAATCTTTTTGGAGTTTGTTGATAGAGGTATTTGGGATGAAGTTTCAAATGGTCCATTTTTTCCTATTGTAACGGTAAATGATGTGCAGATTCAAAGCCCTTTTCTTAGTGGATTGTTGAAGCTCAATATGATGTTAGAGTTCGAAATATTATTTCATCTATTTTAACCCTTAATGAGTATTATTTCATCTACTTTAACCCTTAATGAGTTTTACAGGAAGCTATATGTGTGTAGGTGTGCTAAAGAGATGTGAGAAATTTTAAGAATAACCCATGAAAGCAAAAATGATGTAAAACATGTAAGAAATAATGTTCATTTTTTAAAATTCCGATTAAAACATGTTTTTTTAGTTTTCATAATATTAAATTTAGAAACATTTTTCTTATATTTAGATTAAATTTTAAAAATTAACATTGTCATTTTTTCTTATAATTATTAATTTTCTACAAAATTATTTCTGACAGAAGACAAAACCTAACATTTTAAATTCAAAAAAATTTTTAGTATACAAAAATACTATATCAGTTAAGTTATTTCAAGAAAAAAAATTAGGAATCTTTTTTAAAACATCACATTATTTCATTTATAATATAACATTTTCAGCAAAAATTATTTATGGCAAACATTTTATTCATTTAAAAAATTATAATCTATAACAATATATAAAAATATTTCCTCTTTTTATCCACATTTTAAAATTTTAATTTTACCCTTTAAAATTTAATTATTTATTAAATTTTTAAACATTGACCTTACTTTTATAATTTTTTTATAAAACCGTCTATCTTTATTTTCTTTTTTTTATTTATCAATTATTATTTTTTCATATTTTCTATTATATTTTACTTTATTTTTAATAAATATAATTTATTTTATATATTTAAAAAATACATAAATACATACTTAATAGCGCTTGTATACTTGTGTTTATGATAGTTATAAAAAATATAATAACTAGAAGTCATTTCCTCTTGTTGAAAAGAAAAAAAGTGTTTGTTATAAATAAATGTCTTCTGAGAATAAAAATGGTAAACTTTCTTCAGTTAACACAGGTCAGTTCGATTTTTATACTCAATCACATTAAATACTCACTTTATATATATTTTTTAAATTTTTTAATTATATAATAACAATAATAATAATAATTTACAAAATATTAGCCTAAATATATGTTCAAAATTGAAAATAATTAAATTTATTTTAAAATGTACTAATGAGATGTCTTTTTTTTTTATAGAAGTATTGAATAATAATATCATAAAGTTATTACCTTTTGATTAAACAAATTATGATATAACTACTATGTAAATTATTTAAATTTAAATTTGATATACTTTTAAGTAAACTTAATTTAGATTTGATATAATGTTAAGGAAAATTAATTTATATTTGATACAATGTTAAGGAAAATTAATTTAGTTATTCACTTAATTATGTTTTAAGTCCCTCGTAGATATGAGAACTTTCACTTGAGTCTATCGTAGATTTAAGAATTTTCATTTAAGTCTCTACTGACGTAATTATTATCTTATCATGTCACTTTATTGAGATGTTGTCACATATAATTTTATAATTTTAAAAATTATAATTTTATAATTATATAATTCTATAATTTTAAAATTATAAAGTTATAAATATACTATACAAATTTATCAGAGATTCTACTAAAAATTTTCAAATCCACCGGGAACTTAAATTATAATTAGGTCTTATTATTGATATATTATTTTTTATATGTAATTATAGAAAATCATTCCATAGAAAACTCTTACGTCCTTTTTGAAAATCTTTTATTAATGTTCATTTTTGAAAATTCTGATTAATATGTTAACATGTTAAATTAAAAAAATTGAAAACTTTTAGTTTTCATACTATGAAATTAAGCCTATATTTGAATTATATTGGCTTAAATATACTTTTTTGTCCTTATTTTCGTAGTGTTTGTTGTGGATGGTCCTTATTTGGACAGAATGATTAAAATGGTCCTCATTTATACCGAATGTTTAAAATGGTCCTCATTCTCGCAATTCGTGTTTTATTTGGTCATTTTCTGTAACGCCGTTTAAATCATTAACGGATCATTGTACAGGTGACACAGTTTGTATTAGGGTGTACACGTAACACACCCTAACACAAACCGTGTCACATGTACAATGCTCCGTTAATAATTTAAACAGCTTTACAGAAAAAGACCAAATAAAACACGAATTGCGAAAATGATGACCATTTTAAACATTCGGTAAGAATGAGGATCATTTTAAATATTCTGTCAAAATGAGATAATCCGCAACAAACACTACGAAAATGATATTTAAGCCAATTATATTTTAAGAATTATCATTCTCATCAGATCTTATTCTTTTACAATTATGAATTTTCTATAAAATTATTTGAAAGGAAATAACATCTAATTTCTTTCAATATGCAAAAAAAAAAAACTATCAGTAGAATAATTTCAAAGAAAAATATTAAAAATCTTTTTTAAAAAATCACAATATTTAATTTATGGAAACATATATCAATATTTTTCAAAAAAAAAAAGTTATCTATGAAAAATATAAACTTAAAATATAATTAAGTCTTAGTTATTGGTATTACTAGTGATATATTCATCTTTTATATGTAATTATAAAAAATCATTCCATAGAAAATTCTCACTTCCTTTTTGAAAATCTTTTATTAATGTTCATTTTTTAAAATTCTGATTAATACGATAACATGTCAAATTAAAAAATTAAAAACTTTTAGTTTTCATACTATACTATGAAATTAAGCCTATATTTGAATTATATTTTAAGAATTATCATTCTCATAAAATCTTATTATCTTACAATTATGAATTTTCTATAAAATTATTTGAGAGGAATTAACATCTAGCATTTTCTTTCAATATGTGCAAAAATAAAAATACTATATCCGTAGAATAATTTCAAAGAAAAATATTAAAAATCTTTAAAAAAAATCACAATATTTAATTTATGGAAAATTATATCAGCATTTTTTGGAAAATAAATATTTATAAAAACATATTTTATTCACTTCAAAAATTGTAATTTTCCAGAATCAAGAATGATTGTAGTTAGAAAGTATGTTCTCTTGTTAAAAAAATAAACTCTCGTACATAAATAAATAAATAATTAATATATATATTAATTTACAAATATTTATATAAATATGTCCAAAACTGAACATAATGGTGTAAATTTATTTTAAAATTTACTACCGCGATGCCATCAATTTATTTTTGATAGAAGTAATATATTTATTGACTAATAGCATAAACTTAATACCTATTGATTAAACAAATTATGATATAACTATGTAAATTATTTAAATTTAATATACTATTAAGTAAAATTAATTTAGTTATTTGTAATGATATTTTTTATATGTAATTTAAGAAAACCATTCCATAGAAAACTCTTTCTACTCCATCATCAAACAAATAGACCATTTAAAAATATATCACTGAGAAAGAACACATTCATGCATTAATTTCAAAACTTAAAAAAAAGAAAAAGAGATTTAGTGAGAAAGTAGCTTGTGTATTAGATGCAAACTACTTTCCACAGTGCCGGAACTACTTCTAAATCACACAAAATCAGAATCGAAAAGAAGACAAGAGTTTACATTAAAGATAAACCCTAGTTGCTGAAAAGGTTAATCCTAGCTATCTAGCTGCATATTTTAGTCTTAGAAATGGTAAATGGTAGGGTAGCAAGGTCTTAATATTATGAGCTCTTAACCTTAACTATATATAGGGAAGTCAATTCCCGAACCTTAATCCTCTCATAACACTTTTCGGGTACTGAGAAGGAACCATGCAAGGTGCGCTCTTGACTTCTCCCCATCTTTCAGCCGAACTTCCTCACCACCTTTTCATTTTCCACAACACATTCATCCTAGTGAACTGCAACAACATTCTGAGAACAACATTAGTATAAACAAATGTGACATGTTATACAAGTTACAACGTCTGCATGTGCATTGCATGTGTTTGTCTAGGAGGATTATGTCATGAACTTACTGCACAATCCAAAGTGTAGAAACTCATCAAGCAGGTTCACCAGACAAAGATGCTTTGATTCTCTCAACAGTGCATGCAATGAGATTGTTGACAGTGGCAACAGATCCAAGAGAAAGCTTTGCGGTTGGAACCGAATCAACCAGTATTTGAAATGCAACAGTTAAAAGAGATCCACCAGGTCCAGTTTCATGAGATATGGTTCCATCTGGGAGAATCGCAAACCCTGATGGAAGAAGTGCCACATAATCTGGGTCTCCTCCATTTAGAACTACATTCATTGCAACAATATCCACTGGAGCATAAATCACAAAAGACCCTGTTGAATCGGTGCAACTCTCTTGCAGTATCAACATGTTACTCTGGCTTGAATTTGCACTCTACAATTTGATAGAGGTTAATCAATCATGATTTAGCTAATGAAATATGATTCAAAATGAGTAAAAAGAACATATCAACATACATTTACTCGAAGTAGAGACACACAGTTTCCAGTATCTCGTCCATTTGCAATGTGTGCCATTTCTTGCACAACTCCACCATTGGAGAGAATGTCCCACTGTTTTTGCAAATTCAATTAAAAAATGTTAGAATGAGAAATAGATAATATTCATAGATAAAAGAAATGAAAAAAATCAATATATATTAGGACTAACCACATTCTTTTATAAATATGATTTAATTTAAGAACACAAGTTTAATTTTCATTCGGCGTTACCAAATAAAAAATGACACAGGAAATATTTTTTTTTTCAAGTATTAAGAAAATTATAATTTTAACTTACATGATAATTTAGGAATAATTACCAATATAAAATACTTATATGTTTTCTATTGTCTAAATTATTTTGTTAAAAAACATCCCGATAATATGAAGTGAAGGTTCTTATCTAAATGCAACAATGCCTGGTATACATTTGAAAACGTCATTTTACATCAGTAGAATCCGAAAATAGGTGTAGAGAAGATGAAATGAGGACCAATTAGATAATGAACATATCAGCTAACTGTAAAATAGTGTACGTGGGTGTAAAAGTGTTAAAGTAGATATCTATAGTTATTCTACCTAACATTTTTCATCTAACTTATTATGCTTTTATTGAAAAGCATCTATCATACCGTGTTTGGCAACCTGAAAAGGATATGTAATCCAAAGCACTTGATAGAAGGTAAATGGTGTAAAATCTAGACAAGTCAAAACTTGAGAAAGAAAAAGAGAATGAGCAATTCATAACAATAAATCCACCAAGTAAGCAAGATTACCAAAGGAAGGTTAATTATCCATTAATAAGAGACCTAAGAGAACACAATAATGCAGCCTAAAACGTTATTAATTAACCTAATTAACCTCTTACCTCATTCCTAGAGTTCTCATCACGGAGAAAGTCAAAAACTCGTTTAGGTGGAACTGGAAGCCAAAAAGAAGTAGCAGCACTGAGAACAATGCCAGGAGGTCTTCCAGGATCATCCACACTCTTTCGGGTCATCACCCTTACATCATCGGCACCTGTTCCCGACAGTGTTGTCCATGTGTGGGCAGTGGAAGCACTCACTCCAGCACAAAAGCTTATCACCATTCTTTCAGCCAGCTTCATCATACTCTTTCTCCCCTCTTGATTTGTTATCACTGATAAACATATTAAGAATAAAAAGTTCATTACTTTTAGGATATGGTAATGGTGAAAGAGCAAGGAAATTAATGAAAACCTATTATACCTCCAACATCAACAGTGGGAATATTTGTTGCCATAGCACTGGCAAGTCTTTCACACTGTCTATCTAAGGTTGCAACCCAACGTTTGGCGCCAAATGCATGTCCAGAGCTTACAAGCTGTTTGTAAAGATTATGAACACCTCTGTCATCCACTTCCACATGCTCAACCCATGTGACCTAATTCATAGAGATTATAGATTATGTCATGTCATTGAGAAAAAACAAAAAATGAAATAAAGGGTATGACCTAAGTCTAAAAATCAAAGCCTCCTACTGAGTAGGTACATGGGAAAGGTCAATGTAACTGGTCTTACAATTTCAACAACCTTGTACATATAAGTAAGAATCCAAGATGTACAAAATTAACCTCCACGTGTCTCAAATATACCTTTGAATAGCCATTTGGCATTTCTTGAATTAAGCAACCAGAAGGTCTTCTTCTACATCTGGCTGAAGGACTAGGGCGCAAATTGTCCAGAGAGACATCCACCACTGCCCAAGTTCCATCTGAATGTTGCTTACAATACCTTACAAAGTAACTCTCGCGAGTTGGCACAAGAGGGGTTGGTAGTTGCAATTCTGCTGTCATCTGCAGAAACAAACATCAATTTCATTTGTTAAGACCCTTTATGTAAATTAAACTACTTTAACAAATATAAGAAATAATTTCTATATATGTACCACTTGTAAGGCACCATTATAGTTCCCAGCCACCCCTGTGGATAGCACTTCCAGTGTCATGGCTCTCGAGACTATACCAGAAAACACTGTGGACCATTGGTTCTGAAAAGAACAAAGAAATCAATCGCAAAGCCCAGAGAAATAGTAAGAGCTTCAAGTAATAAACATAGAGTGAAACATACCACATCCATGAGAATCTCAACGAGGCTGACATGGTTCATGATAACAACAGCAGTTTCTCGAGAAGCTTCACATTTGAAGCCTGTAGGTTTTGGACCAATTCCTCTAGGGAAGGACCTGATGTATTCGTCCTCATTGAGTATAGTAGAAGTGGCATCAAGAGTAGTTAACCAAAGGGGATCACCCATTTGTGCCATTCCAATGAGCTCCTCCATAGCTGCAACAGCTAGCTCTATTATGATGGGTTTATCAGCTTCAGTGGGTCCACTAATTGACCTCAGAAGATCTCCAGCTCCATACATGTCCACACCAATAGCTGGCTGGCCTCCAAAACCAGCACCAACCCCAAGTTCTAGAGGACGAGGAGGGAGAGAAGGAGAAATATTTGAATAATTCACCACAGGCTTCCCTACATACTTTGCAGCTATTGCTGAAATCCTATCAATCTGTGAAAAAAGTCAAAAAACAAAATGTTATAATAATCAACTACCCTCTGGGGTTTGTAACTGTTAGGTCATGACTAAGTTGAGTGGGGTGTATTCATTTAAAAGGACAATGCCCTTATAATAAGTATAATTATCGTTTTAATTTTCTATCTGTAACGCATAACTCGAGTCTTTATTAAGGTCCTTCTTAATTGGTCCAAGGAGTAATCAACTAATAAAGTCACATAAAATGTTGGCTATTTAGTTAATGTACCTCTTCTCTTAGCCTTGCATTCTCAAGCCTCAAGTGATGTTCATCAAATGACATTTCTCCTATTGCTGTTGGTCCACCACAATTAGGACAAGAAGCATTGCTAAGAGCTTCCCTATACCTCATGTTATCAGCTCGAAGCTTCTCATTCTCAGTTCGAAGTTGTGTATTCTCATGCCGCTCGTGCTGTGTCTGCAGAAATAAAAGCACCACCTCCTCTTTAGGACACAAAAAAGTTAAGGCAAAACCTAACACATGCACCACAGTTATACAGACATACCTTCATCTGGGTGCGTTTGTTCTGAAACCAAAACTTAACCTGCAATGGTTCTAACCCTAATTCCCGGCTAAGTTCCTTCCTTTGCTTGTCATCTGGGTGTGGACACTCCTTGAAGAATCTGCACAAACATAATCTGATCAGTTCCTTTAAAGAATATGCTGGAAGCTTCTTTAAGAAAGTAATTAAAAGTTTGGGTCTTCAAGATTTAAAATAGCTTGAGAAATTTTCCATTGATAGTATATCTGACTGGTACAATATTTCTGTGAAAATATTCACAGTGAAATGGAACTTTTTGTTGTTAATAGTTATATCTGGTTTGCACAGGGATTACCTGTGTTTGGTAAAGGATAAGATGAATAAGATGGAGTATATTTGGGGTAACTTACGCTTCCATTTCTTGGATCTGGTGTTGGGTGTGGCGGTGGTAACGCTTCTTTTTGTTGGGACGAGGGTCTTGGTCTTCACCAGAGGCACCTTCATGGTTTTCACTACCAGACTTGGTGGCACTGTCGAACTCATCTTCACGGATTCGAGGGACCTCACTCTCCGAAGTGTTCTGACCCATCTCCAACGCTTCCATCAGGTTCGGCTGGAACATTGTTACAGATCTTCAAGGTAGATTCCAGAGGCTTATGGTTTCTCAATCTACCAAAGCACAGCACAGAAACATGTAGTATATAGTACGGTACACTCACAGAGAGAAAAAGACACAGACATCAACATTTTATTTCTTCGTAAGATAATTTCTCTTTCTTTTTTTTTTTACCTATTTGTAATTTTTCCTTTTGACTTTACTTTTTTTTTTGGAGAAAATAACGCAGTTTTGGGGAAAACGCGGCTTTCTAATATCGAGAAGGATATTTGGCCTGTTGGTGGTACAAAAAAAAAGGGTTTGTTTATTTTGTTGCTGTAATGCAAAGTTAAAAAGTGAAAATTTGAAAGGAGTCAAATTCGTTTCAAAATTTTAATTAATTCCGAGTTTGGGGAATTGAAGTGGTGAAGAATAAAAAAAGCGAGTCAAATGCGTTGAAAGAGAAGGTGAAAAGTTAAAAAACACACCCACCTGCGCAAGAGTGAAAGTTGAAGATGATCCAAACCCACCAAGGTTGTTGTTGTTGTTCTTCCTAGCTATCATCGAGCGCATGTTTCTCGCCGGAATCATAATACCGCCTTGTGTTTTTCACACACCTCAAAAACCACCACCAACAACATTTATATTCTGAATTGACTCTCCCTCTCTCTCTCACTCTCTCTCTCTTTCTTTTCTCCTTTTCTCTCTCTATATATACTCGTATCGCTTTCTCTCTCTTACCACAAGGGTTGTTGGTTGGGTTTTCAGATAGAGAAGAAGAAACTTAAGACGATGAGAGTCCTCGGATTCTGTCAGATGCCAATGTCAAAGCGAGTCACTGAGTTACTACAAAACGTGACCTGCAAGAGAGAAAAAAAGATTAAAATCAAATGCTCAAAAACAAATATACCCTATACAATGATACACACATCAATGCACATACGAATCAAAAAGCGAAGAAACACCGATACCCTTTTCTGATCTTGCGTTGTCAAAGAGAAAAATCACAACTTTTCTTAAGAAAATCCAACCCCCTCGAAGATCTCACACGCTTCATGTACATCAGGGTATTTTTCTTTCTCACTCTAACCCATCTAACCCAGCCCTAGTTTCTAGAACTCAAAAAACATGTACCAAACACCCCATTACTGAAAAACAAAAACAAAAAAAACCAGTGTGACCTTACAGAACTGTAAGAAAGCAGTGAAAAAGTGTTTTAACTTACGAGTGATGGGTGGTGGAAGATGAAGGTGTAGTAGTAGATCTGTTTTGAGAGTATAAACTAGAAGAAGATGAAGGTATGGGAAGAGAAAGAAGAAGGAGGAAGAAGAAGAAGATGAAGAAGGAGATGAAGAGATAGGGACAAGGGCATTGAAGGAGAGAGGGAAGTGGGGAACAGATGGAGGAAAATGTGGCAGCGAAGAGTAATTGCAGAGCGTATAGAGAGGGTGCAATTGCATTTAATGGAGGGCAAAAGAGGTGTAATTGCAAGAGAGGGGAGAGAGAAAGAGACGCAGCATATTTTTGGTGTATAAAATTTCAAGAGTTGACGGTGCAATGCAATGCAAAACAATGCAACGAATGACGGCTACCAAACAAATGCTTAGTGTTACATATATATATATATATGTATGATGCAATCTTCAAATTAATTTTCTGCCTGTAACAACTCCATTAACATCTTCATCTTCTTTCTTTCTTTCTCTTATGGATAATTATGATAAGAGTAATGGCTCAAAGAATTACAAGAGCTTTTTCTTCAAGATATTATTAATGTGCTTTTAATGAGATTTTTAATATGTTTTAATGCCATTCTTAATATGCTTTTAAATGAAAGTTTTTCACCTGCTCAGAAAGACTCTGGTGTTTCCTTCGTCATGATCAGGTTTTGTTAATGAAATATTCAAAGCAAGGATTATGAAAAGGAAATAGGGAATTTTTTTTCTTACATTGGAAGTAAGTAAGATTATTGAAGGTGGTATAATATAAAGTTTTTCCTCTGTTAATGTAGGTTAATATTAATTAATTAAATTAATTGTTTTAGTTTTCCTGAAGTTGTCCTTTTTTATTGATAATTGTGTTAGGTTATAGAAATTAAGTAATTGAATTAAGTGTGAGATAATTTTATTCAGTGAAGTGAGAAGAGTAGTTGATTAAAGAATTACAAAAGTTTTTATTGATAATATTATTAATTCTCTTTACTCTGATTTTTAAATGCTTTTAATGTGATTTTAAATTTCAATGCCATTTTTAATGATTTTTTATTTGTATTTTTTTTTTGTCAGAGAGGCTTGTCAGCAAGAAGTGATTAGTATTGAGAACCTTTTTGGTGAAATATTCATAGCAATCCTTAAGAGGAAAACTGGGAGTTTTTATTTATTTATTTTTTTATTGAAAGAAAACAAGGGGTTAAATAATAAGGAAACGAGGAAAATCTTTCTTTTTAAGCATAATATTCATAAGCTTTGTTTGAGAAATTTTATTGAAAGTAAACAAGAAGTTAAAAAATAAGGAAACGAGGAAAATTTTTCTTTATATAAGCTTTTTTTGTGAAATTTTTAACTTTTTCGAGGAATTTAGTTTATCATATTTAGTGATATCTTCACCTTTCGGTCATACTTTCTCTGTCCATAATATTTAAATATGAAATCTTACTTTAAAAAAAATATATTTGAATGATTAGATTATTAATTTATTTATTTATTTCCGTTTGACAAAAACACGCCTTTCAAATCACATTTTTCTTTAAAATATTCCCTTGTTCCACAAATATTTTTGAGAATAAAAATCATTCTAGATTAGTCTTTATTTTTTAAGATTATTTATGCCTTGAATATTTTTTTTAAAATTACTCGTTATCATACTTTAAGCATAAAAAATAATATGGATAATTGATTAGAGAAATAAAAAGTACTTAAAAAGTAACATACTTTTTTTATGAAATTCAAATATAAATTATATTTCTTAACATTTGTGTCAAAATCTTAAATGTGATAAAAATAATATGAAATTATAACTGTATATTTATGGCTCGAACTCGTAGATTATTATGGAAGCATTTGATATGAAACAATTGAAAATTAACTTCTTTTATGGAAAAATTGAATTTTAAGTTAGAGAAATTAGGTTATTTATGATTAATATAATAAGATAAGATACGAGAGAATTCATTCTTTCCTATTATGAATATAAGGGTTTAATATGTTAATATCAAGATTTTTACATTATTAAATAATTACAAAAAATATATACATTATTTTTAATTTAATTACTAAAAAAATAAAAAATGTTTTAATAAAATGAATAAATTTTCTGTTTTCTTGTTTCTCTAATTTGCTTACTTTGAAAATAAGCAATTTTCTTTTTTTTTAAGAAGTAAATTCGGATGAGTTGGTTTGAATTTATTTTTATTTTTCATAAAAAAACGCTTAATTAATAAAATAAGCAATTTTCTTCTTTTTATTTATGTATTTGACTAATCCTCTTACTTAAAAACTAGATTATTTTTTTAATAAAAAATTCCTACCTTCTTCTTAAATATGTGATTATTTAAAAATTACATATTTCAAAAGCGCTTATTTTAAATTTAAACAAACTGACATTTTATCTAATATTTAAATAAGTAATAATTTAAAAAAAATATCTCAGAAATATTTTCTAAATTGTAAAGAAACTGGTCTTCTATATGCTTATTAAATAAGTGTTTTTTCTTTAAATTACTTATTTCAACCTTAACTAAACTTATCCAATATAAGAAAATTGTGGTGGAATTTTTTTTATTCTATGCAGTATATTTTATATATGACGTAGGTTTTACCGATATATGAACAAAATTTATGATAAGTGCGTCTATGTTGACTTAGTTTGTTAGATAGTGCTAGCCTGATTATACATTTTAGTAACAAAAAATGTTATTTAATTTTTTTTTATACACGTCAAAAATAATTTAATTGATATAATTTTATTTTAGTGACGATTCACATATGTATAAATATTAAAATAAATGTTTAAAAAATTATATTGTCGGTTAATAATATCTTGAAATAAGTAAAGAAGAAAATATTATAATTTAATTATATTAAAATAAAATTTTAAATATTTAAGCAGTAATTTATAATTAATATATAAATGTTGAGTAACTTTTTCACAACATCTAAGGAAATATTACTGATATAAGTGAAATAAAAATATTATTAATTTGCAATTGATAGGTGCAAAAGTTCGGTTAAAAAGAGTAGTGAAAATCTTTTACTGAGTTTTAATTAGAAGATTGATGAGAGAAAAAATAATAAAAAAGAAAACATAACCCAGCAAAAATAAAAGTGAAGACCTGACTAAAAAAAGTCCGTGTAAGCTTCTTCCAAGTTTTTTTTTCTTCTAAAAATCCTTTTTTCTTAAATTTAGATTATAAAATAAAAAAAATTATATTTGTATCTTTTAATTATTTTACATTTATCCAACGTGTAATAAAATTCTATTTTTGTTATTTTTTATTTAATTCTTCTTAAACTATTTCATATTTTAAAATAAAAATATAACTTTATTAATATTAAGTAGGTGAAGAGTGAAAGATAAAGAGTCCATGTCATCACCCTAAAATAAATTCCTTAAAAAGTTTAATGACTTTTTTTTTATATAAGGAGAAAAGGTTAAAATAAGTTATCTCAAACACTTAATTAAATAATTATAATAACTTCGCACAACAACAAAAATTATAAACATTACTAAAAAAATTATAATAACTTCATTAAAAAGAAACTCAGCCAAAAAAACTTCACTAAAAGTAAATTATATATCACCAATCATGTAAGAAAGAAAGTTTCTTTAACGGACACAGTTATGCACTCTTTGGTCAGAATAATCCCAATCGAAAAAAAATATTGAAATACTCTTTTTAATTAAATATCTAATTTTTTTTCTGGTCCTAAGTAGTTTCAGAAAAAAAAAATTTCTTGTCTCAATTAATTAAGTAACCCTAGTTGACAGAGAAATTTATAATCTAATAACTTTCAAATAAGATTATGTTAAACGTAAGTATTAACTTACTTTGACACGTTAAATATGTTAATGTTTAAAGTTTATCGATCATTTATAATCGCATAAAATTTTATCAAATAAATAAATAAAATATATCATGAAACAAATTTGACAGAGCTTTGAATTAGAAATAATAGTTGAATATCTTTTATTTTTAAAAGTATATAAAGAAATAAAGTATTTTGTTTAGTTTGTTTTTCTTATCTTTTTTTTATTATTATTATTTATAAATATTTTTTTTGGCTTAATTAGTAATTTGATCTCTATATTTAGGCTAATGATTCGTTTTAGTACTTATATATTTTTACTAATAGAGTCGATTTGGTTTGTTATGCTAAATTAACTTTAACGTCATTTGAAAATGTGACTTGTCAAAATGTAAATAATCTTCTACCTTTAACATTGACTAAGGCTTAAAGACTAAAGTAAATAATAAACTTAAAAATAAGGGTTAAATTACTAATTAAGTCTTTTTTTTTTCACAAGAGATTTTACGAGTCAAAAAAGTGTAGATGTAGAATAAAAAGGTGTAGAACGTAGATCAAATTTGTCCTGTTAAAATTAGATTTAAGGTGAGATTTTGCTTTAAATTCTCTCATCTATCTACCTTTTTCATCAAGTCTCATATTTTCAAGATCAAATTCTATCATGTTTTGAACAATTTTCAATTTGTATTTGGTGCAATTTTACTCTAAGATATCTTAAATTCCTTTTATTTTTTAGCCTACTTTTGTCAATGTTACTCTTTTTTGTTGGTTCAGTTAATTGAGAAAGTTAATTATTTCAACTAGTTAATCATTGATTGTAGTTTTAACTTAGCAATGTTTCACTTAGGCTTTGTTCACTTCAGTGGATGGGTTTGAGGGAGAGGGAGTGGATGGTATTGAGTGGATATGAGAATAAAATGTGTGTTTTTTTAAGAGATTTATAGGTGATTGTAAGTGAATTTGGAAATAAAGTTTGGGAAAGTTTATGAATGATTTTATTGATGTGATAAATTAAAAAAAATGTTTAAATAGATATAAAAGATAGATTACCATATTGCCCTTTGTGTAATAAGTAGTATAAATTAGTATTTGTATGAGTTATAATTTTTTTTTACTACTACAATTGAAAGAAATAAATTATAAAAATTAATAAAATAATTTAATTTTTTCATAGTATTGTAAAAAATGTTATGCACACAAGGGATCAGATTCACGAGTAAGGGATCAAATCTTACTCTCCAAGTCGACCAGATCCATTACAAACAAGAGGGGATTGGATCTACCAAGTTGGGATTGGTTCCAACCATACATAGGATCGATCCACTCTACTATGAAATTTCCTAGATCCGTTCCAAATAACCATGGGATTGGATCCAACGACCCATGGATCGATCATTGAGTGGATTAACACAACACCGTGAAAGTCATGAACAACACGTGGATAAATCGCGACTCAAGATAAAATTGTCTTTGCTGCAATGATCCCTTCAAATCGGTTATACTTCCACGAGATTTCAAAATGCATGCATCCCGTAAATCGCTGCAATCACTCGCCTTTAAGTCATCTGAAACGAACACCAGAATAACCTGTTAATCCATCTTTTGATTTCTTTTCAAACAGAAAATATGTTCAAACAAATAGGCCCTTAGTCTATAGGATGTTGATGTTATTCGATACTTATATAGCTATCATTAGCTTGCAATAAATGTTAAATAAGAAAAAGTTATTTTAATCTACTTTAGATTGTTATTTATATGTGTGGTGGAATTGGAAGTAACATATTTGATTTGATCAATTTTATTTGCATTAGTATATTAATTTTGTACTTGGTAATGACTTAAAAAGGTCAAAGAGTGTTTATTGAGAAATAGGCACTAGTAAAAATTCTCATATTTTTTCTTGCAAAATTGTTAAAAATATTTGTAAAAAAAGACTTTTTTCTGCTATTTTTGCTAAGAATCTTAATTGACAGATAATTCATTCGTGGGTAATTATTTCCTACAAAATTAGAAAAATTATAAGTATTTCCTGCAAAATTTGTTGTGAAAAGTGTTTTATACAAAATATTTTGCAAAAAAAAAATATTTAACTATGATTAGGTATCGTACATTAGGTTAAGTCTCTTGTCTATTTTCTTAAATAAAACGATTGAATATCACTCAATCATTGGTTTAATGCTCAAGTCATAACACCTATCACCCAAACAATCTTGTTGTAAGTGACATCAATTGTCACACGATAAAACTCAAGTGGGTCAAGTCACAATTTAAATATGATGGTTTGCCAATTATGATTTTAAGTAGAAACACATATGTCATAACTATTGGTTATAACTTTTATCTTAATGGTAAAGTGTTCAATCTAATAAATTTATGATTGCTCAAGTGAAGAGAAATCCAAGAAACTAAAATTATTTTAATTAAGATTATCATTCAAGAAAAAATCCTTGGTTCTTAAAGCACATATTTAACTTAGTTTTATCACTCAAACAATAACAAAATGCTTGAGCAACACTTTTATAGTATTATATTATGTTTGGTAGTTCACTCTTTTATTTATTGGTTTTATGAAAACTTATTTCTAGTAGATGAAGCTATAGACATAGGACTTTACTTTGGAAGAATGTAGAAGATTATATTTATATGCAGTTGACTGAATTTAGTTTTGTAAAACTCTTTGTTGGGTAGTTTTGATTTCAATATTGTATAAGTATGTATGCATAGTAATGCATTTAATGTTTGCGTAGTTTAATATTAAGGGATAGTCATGTACTTTTGGGTTTTGTAAGTAACATTTCTATTTAGGCCTTCAATTATAATGAAGGTTTCAAGTTACTCTTCGATAGAAATTAGTATTAAAAGTATATAGTTAAGTTCTCCTTAGACACATTGTTCTTTTTTGTTTTATTCTTAAAATATATTTAAAAATATTGAAAAGAATAATTTAATAATTAAAGGATATTAACTCCAAGTATCGCCGTCCTCTCATTGACGTTGGTGTTAGTCTTTTAAATTAGTTTTCCTATTTAAATGTTACATAATTTAATTCTTAATTGCTATTTTAATATAAATTTATATTACTTTCTCCATTTCTTACTACAAGACAAAATTTTAGAAGAAATTGTTTATGTTTTTATAAGGAATTTCAGAAATTTTATACACCTTTACATTTGTTTAGCTTATTTACCTCTATTAAAAATTGTGTATTGATGTAATGAAAAGGAAATATTAGTTTTTATTAAGGAGCACAAGGGTCAAATTACTTGTAACTAGGGATGGCAACGGGGCGGGGCGGGGACGGGTTTCGCTATCCCATACCCATCCCCGCATAAAAAATTCATCCCCATCCCCATACCCATCCCCGCATAAAAAATTCATCCCCATCCCCATACCCAAACCCAACGGGTATCAAACTTTTTTCCCATCCCCATCCCTACCGGGTAACGGGTATAATCTCGTACCCATACCTGTACCCGTGTTCTAACTACTTCAATATTAATTTTTATAAAAGAAAAAAAATTACGGTAAAGAAAACATAATATTATGAAATATTCAATATTAGGAGGATTTTCTTCGATGCCAAATACTTTAAAATAAATTATAATTGTTTACATTTTATATTAGAATACCAAATAAAATTTCATGT
>Ga0214544_1001347_pt1 | contig 50588 bp, 22 predicted proteins | sample CNSS3metaG_FD_160074 | JGI IMG/M metagenome (GOLD analysis project Ga0214544, IMG submission 160074) | Root nodule microbial communities from cowpea collected in UCLA plant growth center, Los Angeles, California, USA - CNSS3 | ecosystem: Host-associated > Plants > Roots > Nodule | place: USA...
TTTTTTTTTACATGTATAGAAACTTTCAAGTGTAAAAAATTACAAGTGAAAAATATAACAAATGAAATAACATGAGTATTTAGGGAGTGATTTGATGTATAAATGGTAAAAAATTATTTAAACATGAATGTATAAATTGTAATTAAGCTTAATTATTAATTTTGTCTCAAATTGGAGAGGACAAAATTAAATCATTTTAAAAAATTGGGGGACTAAATTGAATCAAAATTGTAAAAAGAGGGACTAAATTGAAGACACATGGCACAATGTGACCTGCCACGTGTCACAACCATAAGGTTACACGTGTCACAACCATAAGGTGACACGTGGCAGTTTAATTTTTTTTAAAAGAAAATTTTAAAAAAAATTAAAAAAATTAAAAAGAAAATAAAAAAAAATTGAAAATTCCACAAATAATAGTAAAATTTTGTTTCATAATCATAAAAGTAAATTTAAAAAAAATTAAAATTTTATTGAATGTAATTTTTTTTACATCATTTTTTTATATAAATAGTTATTTTAGTTTGAAAAAATAGTTAAATTTTAGAAAAGAAAAAAAATTAAATAAAAAAATAGTTTAATTCTTTTTAAAAAATTACTTAAAGGATAAAATTGGTAAAATTATTATTTTAATATGAAAAGAATAATTAAAGGATTTACTTGAAAATAAAATGTGTAACCAAAAGGGAACCATTTTATATAATCATACAGAAGTATAGATTTGTTATTATAATTAAATATAATAATATTTTCATTAATTAAAAAGCATGAAAAAAATTTAAGTTGAGACAAAAGGATAAATAAAAATGGTAATGTCACGTTTTCTTTTTTTAATCAATATTGTAATATTGTAACATAATACTATAGTAAATATTCAAATGAGATTATAATAAAATTGAAGTTAGATTATGTTCTTATTTCAATTGATCGAGTAACTTCAATATAATCGATGTATTTGAAGTATTATTCACTTTAAGAAATATATGTATTTAAACTACGGACATACAAAAACAGATCAAGTAATAATTTAGAATAAAATATAAAATAACAATATATTTTAATAATTGTGTAACTACAAACCTATCATATCATTATTCAACATATATTAATCAACTTAAATTGATATTATTTTTGTTTTAATAATTAATTTCTAATTTTAGTTAACACATATAATTGGGTTAATCAAATAAATATATTTAAACTACGGACATACGAAAACAGATCAAGTAATATTTTAGAGTAAAATATAAAATAATAATATATTTTAATATTTGTATAACTAATAAACTTATCATATCATTATTCAACATATATTAATTAAATTAAATTAATATTATTTTTATTTTAATAATTAGTTTCTAATTTTGATTAACAAATATTAAATTGGGTTAATCAAATAAATATATTTAAACTACAGACACACGAAATGAAGTAATATTTTAGCGTAAAATATAAAATAATAATATATTTTAATATTTGTGTAACTAATAAAACTATCATATCATTATTCAACATATATTAATTAATTATAATTGATACTATTTTTATTTTAATAATTAGTTTCTAATTTTGATTAACAAATATATAATTGGGTTAATCAAATAAATATATTTAAACTACGGACATAAAAAACAGATCACGTAATATTTTAGCGTAAAATATAAAATAATAATATATTTTAATATTTGTGTAACTAATAAACCTATCATATCATTATTCAACATATATTAATTAAATTAAATTGATATTATTTTTATTTTAATAATTAGTTTCTAATTTTGATTAACATATATAATTGGGTTAATCAAATAAATATATTTAAACTATGGATATACGAAAACAGATCAAGTTATATTTTAGAGTAAAATATAAAATAATAATATATTTTAATATTTGTGTAACAAATAAATCTATCTTATCATTATTCAACATATATTAATTAACCTAAATTGATATTATTTTTATTTTAATAATTAGTTTCTAATTTTGATTAACACTATACAACTGGGTTAATCAAATAAATATATTTAAACTATGGACATACGAAAACAGATGAAGTAATATTTTAGAGTAAAATACAAAATAATGATATATTTTAATATTTGTGTAACTAATAAACCTTTCATATAACTATTTAACATATATTAATTAAAGTAAATTGATATTACTTTTATTTTAATAACTAGTTTCTACTTTTGATTAACACATACATAATTGGGTTAATCAAATAAATATATTTAAACTACGGACATACCATACATATCAAGTAATATTTTAGAGTAAAATACAAAATAATAATATATTTCAATATTTGTATAACAAATAAACCTATCATATCATTATTCAACATATATTAATTAAATTAAATTGATATAATTTTTATTTTATTAATTAGTTTCTAATTTTGATTAACACATATATAATTGGCTTAATCATATAAATATTTTTAAACAACGGACATACCAAACAGATAAAGTAATATTTTAAAGTAAAATATAAAATAATAATATATTTTAATATTTTTATAACAAATAAACCTATCATATCATTATTCAACATATATTAATTAAATTAAATTAATATTACTTTTATTTTAATAATTAGTTTCTAATTTTGATTAACACATATAAATAATTGGGTTAATCAAACAAATATTTTTAAACCACGGTCATAGAAAACAAATCAAGTAATATTTTAGCATAAAATATGAAATAATAATATGTTTTAATATTTATGTAACTAATAAACCTATCATATCATTATTCAACATATATTAATTAAATTAAATTAATATTACTTTCATTTTAATAATTAGTTTCTAATTTTGATTAACACATATATAATTGGGTTAATCAAATAAATATATTTAAACTACGGATATACGAAAACAGATCAAATAATATTTTAGAGTAAAATATAAAATAATAATATATTTTAATATTTCTATAACTAATAAACCTATCATATCATTATTCAACATATATTAATTAATTATAATTGATACTATTTTTATTTTAATAATTTGTTTCTAATTTTGATTAACAAATATATAATTGGGTTAATCAAATAAATATATTTAAACTACGGACATAAAAAACAGATCACGTAATATTTTAGCGTAAAATATAAAATAATAATATATTTTAATATTTGTGTAACTAATAAACCTATCATATCATTATTCAACATATATTAATTAAATTAAATTGATATTATTTTTATTTTAATAATTAGTTTCTAATTTTGGTTAACATATATAATTGGGTTAATCAAATAAATATATTTAAACTATAGATATACGAAAACAGATCAAGTTATATTTTAGAGTAAAATATAAAATAATAATATATTTTAATATTTGTGTAACTAATAAATCTATCGTATCATTATTCAACATATATTAATTAACCTAAATTGATATTATTTTTATTTTAATAATTAGTTTCTAATTTTGATTAACACTATACAACTCGGTTAATCAAAAAAATATATTTAAACTACAGACATACGAAAACAGATGAAGTAATATTTTAGAGTAAAATACAAAATAATGATATATTTTAATATTTGTGTAACTAATAAACCATTCATATAACTATTTAACATATATTAATTAAAGTAAATTGATATTACTTTTATTTTAATAATTAGTTTCTACTTTTGATTAACACATACATAATTGGGTTAATCAAATAAATATATTTAAACTACGGACATACCATACATATCAAGTAATATTTTAGAGTAAAATATAAAATAATAATATATTTTAATATTTGTATAACAAATAAACCTATCATATCATTATTCAACATATATTAATTAAATTAAATTGATATTATTTTTATTTTATTAATTAGTTTCTAATTTTGATTAACACATATATAATTGGCTTAATCATATAAATATTTTTAAACAACGGACATACCAAACAGATCAAGTAATATTTTAAAGTAAAATATAAATTAATAATATATTTTAATATTTTTATAACAAATAAACTTATCATATCATTATTCAAAATATATTAATTAAATTAAATTAATATTACTTTTATTTTAATAATTAGTTTCTAATTTTGATTAACACATATAAATAATTGGGTTAATCAAATAAATATTTTTAAACCACGGTCATAGAAAACAAATCAAGTAATATTTTAGCGTAAAATATGAAATAATAATATGTTTTAATATTTGTGTAACTAATAAACCTATCATATCATTATTCAACATATATTAATTAAATTAAATTAATATTACTTTCATTTTAATAATTAGTTTCTAATTTTGATTAACACATATATAATTGGATTAATCAAATAAATATATTTAAACTACAGATATACGAAAACATATCAAGTAATATTTGAGAGTAAAATATAAAATAATAATATATTTTAATATTTCTATAACTAATAAACCTATCATATCATTATTCAACATATATTAATTAATTATAATTGATAATATTTTTATTTTAATAATTAGTTTCTAATTTTGATTAACAAATATATAATTGGGTTAATCAAATAAATATATTTAAACTACGGACATAAAATACAGATCACGTAATATTTTAGCGTAAAATATAAAATAATAATATATTTTAATATTTGTGTAACTAATAAACCTATCATATCATTATTCAACATATATTAATTAAATTAAATTGATATTATTTTTATTTTAATAATTAGTTTCTAATTTTGATTAACATATATTATTGGGTTAATCAAATAAATATATTTAAACTATGGATATACGAAAACAGATCAAGTTATATTTTAGAGTAAAATATAAAATAATAATATATTTTAATATTTGTGTAACTAATAAATCTATCATATCATTATTCAACATATATTAATTAACCTAAATTGATATTATTTTTATTTTAATAATTAGTTTCTAATTTTGATTAACACTATACAACTGGGTTAATCAAATAAATATATTTAAACTACAGACATACGAAAACAGATGAAGTAATATTTTAGAGTAAAATACAAAATAATGATATATTTTAATATTTGTGTAACTACTAAACCTTTCATATAACTATTTAACATATATTAATTAAATTAAATTCATATTACTTTTATTTTAATAATTAGTTTCTACTTTTGATTAACACATACATTATTGGATTAATCATATAAATATATTTAAACTACCGACATACGAAAACAAATTAAGTAAAATTTTAGAATAAAATATAAAATAATAATATATTTTAATATTTGTGTAACTAATAAAACTATCATATCATTATTCAACATATATTAATTAAATTAAATTGATATTATTTTTATTTTAACAATTAGTTTCTAATTTTGGTTAAGACATATATAATTGGGTTAATCAAATAAATATTTTTAAACTACGGACATAGAAAACAAATGAAGTAATATTTTAGCATAAAATATAAAATAATAATATATTTTAATATTTGTGTAACTAATAAACCTATCATATCATTATTCAACATATATTAATTAAATTAAATTGATATTATTTTTATTCTAATAATTAGTTTCTAATTTTGATTAATATATATATATATAATTAGGTTAATCAAATAAATATTTTTAAACTACCGTGATAGAAAACAAATCAAGTAATATTTTAGCATAAAATATGAAATAATAATATATTTTAATATTTGTGTAACTATTAAACCTATCATATCATTATTCAACATATATTAATTAAATTAAATGGATATTACTTTTATTTTAATAATTAGTTTCTAATTTTGATTAACACATATAAATAATTGGGTTAATCAAATAAATATTTTTAAACTACGGTCATAGAAAACAAATCAAGTAATATTTTAGCGTAAAATATAAAATAGTAATATATTTTAATATTTGTATAACTAATAAACCTATCATATCATTATTTAACATATATTAATTAAATTAAATTGATATTATTTTTATTTTAATAATTAGTTTCTAATTTTGAATAACACATATATAATTGGGTTAATCAAATAAATATATTTAAACTACAGACATACGAAACCAGATCATGTAATATTTTAGCGTAAAATATAAAATAATAATATATTTTAATATTTGTGTAACTAATTAACCTATCATATCATTATTCAACATATATTAATTAAATTAAATTGGTATTATTTTTATTTTAATAATTAGTTTCTAATTTTGATTAACAAATATATAATTGGGTTAATTAAATAAATATATTTAAACTATGGACATACGAAAAGAGATCAAGTAATATTTTATAGTAAAATATAAAATAATAATATATTTTAATATTTGTGTAACTAATAAATCTATGATATCATTATTCAACATATATTAATTAACCTAAATTGATATTATTTTTATTTTAATAATTAGTTTCTAATTTTTATTAACACATATATAATTAGATTAATCAAATAAATATATTTAAACTACGAACATACGAAAACAGATTAAGTAATATTTTAGAGTAAAATATAAAATAATAATATATTTTAATATTTGTGTAACTAATAAACCTATTATATCATTATTCAACATATACTAATTAAATTAAATTGATATTATTTTTATTTTAATAATTAATTTCTAATTTTTATTAACATATATATAATTGGGTTAATCAAATAAATATATTTAAACTAGGGATATATGAAAACAGATCGAGTAATATTTTAGAGTAAAATATAAAATAAGAATATATTTTAATATTTGTGTAACTAATAAACCTATCATATCATTATTCAACATGTATTAGTTAAATTAAATTGATATTATTTTTATTTTAATAAGTAGTTTCTAATTTTGATTAATATATATATATATATATATATATATATAATTAGGTTAATCAAATATATATATTTAAACTAAGGACGGACATACGAAAACAAATCAAGTAATATTTTAGAGTAAAATATAAAATAATAATATATTTTAATATTTGTGTAATTAATAAACCTATCATATCATTATTCAACATATATTAATTAAATTAAATTGATATTGTTTTTATTTTAATAATTAGTTTATAATTTTGATTAACATATATATAATTGGGTTAATCAAATAAAGAAAATGAAAATAAAAATTAGTTGAAAAAGAAAAAAAGTATGAAAAAATATTAAAAATATAAATAAAATTATACACTTAAAAAAATTAGAATTATATAATTATATAATAATATAATTATATAACTGTAAAACAATATCTGTGTCAATTTTTATAATTACAAGTTATAAAAATATAAAAGTGTAAAATTAACTACAACTAAATATGAGAATGGTGGAAGATGCATCACATCACCTAATTAGTTTCAGGAATATATATATATATATATATATATATATATATATTTATATAAGAATATATAAAGATGATTTTTTGTTTTGTATCCATATTTTAAAATACCAATTTTACCTTTTAAAATATAATTATTTATAATATTTTTAAAAATTGACCGTTATTTTTACAAATCTTTTTATAAAACTTTCTATCTTTATTTTTCTCTTTTTTTCTATTTATTAATAGGTATTCTTTTATTTTTTTTATATATTTCGATTTATTTTAATAAATATAATTTTATTTTAAATATTATAACTTAATAACATCACCAACTAATATAATATTACATATATTAAAAAAAGCATACACATGGACGACGCTGGTATAATAAAAAGAGAATTCTGTTTTTCTATATACAACTTTGTTTTTCAGTTTTATCTCGTAGATAACCGGTTTTTAAACTTAAAATTAAAATTAGTTTTTCATTTTATATATACTATCTTTTAGTTTAATCTTTTTTTTTTCAATTTTATAATTTGGATAACATTTTTTAAAATTTAAATAATTACCTTACTGATTTTACATTCTTCTGTAAATAATTATCTATTATAATATATAAAGATATTCTCTTTTATGTCATATTTTATAATACCAATTCTACCTTTTATAATATAAATATTTATTAATTTTTTTTAAAATTAACGGTTATTTTTATCTATTTTCTATAAAATTGTTTATCTTTTTTTTTCATTCATCAACAATTAATTAATTAATTTATTTTATTTTATTTTTAATAAATATAAATTTATTTTATATATTAACTTAATAATATTATACTATTAATAATAATAATAATAACTTTATTATATTTTGTTATGATAAAAAGGAGTTAATGCATATGTGTGATTTTATAAATATTGACAGTAAAAAAATGATTATTGTTGATTTATTAACCCGTGATCGATTAGTGTTTCAAATAATAGTGGCAATTACTTTTAAAATGACATAAGAATAAATTATTATAACTATAAAATAATTCTCATTTGTTTATTGATTAGTTTATTAGTTTATAGTTTATTAGTTTATTCAAAATATATAATCATAACAAACATTTGTTATTATAATTAAGTATAATGATATCTTTTTATTAATTAATGAATAAAATTTAGGTCGAAATAAACAAACAAATAAATATGCTAATTGTCGCATAACACCTATACCTGTGTACCTAACAAGATTTCATTTTATAGTATATAATATGTAGATGACAAATTATAAAATCATCACAATAAAAAATTAATTACTATATATAATTATGAAAACAATAATTTAAGATTCAATAGTTGATTGGTTAAGTTTATATTACCTTTTATATCATTAACAGTTAAAGATATGATTATTATTATATATTGTAAAAAATATTTGAATAAGATTACAATTATAGTAAGATAATTAGATTGGGTCAATAAGCAACAACTTATTCAAAAGTATCTACCTGTTTCTCTGATAGTATAAATTGATTATCCTCTTGTTAAACAAACTACCCTACTCCCCAAACAAATTTCTCAAAAGCTAAATTGTGAAGTGGAATTAGGATTTTCTTTTTTTTTTTTTTTTTTTTTTTTTTTTTGTCTTTGTCTTTGCAGAGTGACTCTCATGGATTCAGGTTATGATTTAATCTTTTTTGAATATGAAGAAACGATCTAAGTACTATAATGTTGTTTATATGTAATGTTACATCTTCCATCAGGTGGTGGTGATGAAGACTGGGAATGGAATGAAACGGAGCGATATGAAAGCCAGTACAATGAGAAATTTGAAAATGCTGCGCATAGTTTGAGTAAAGAGACTGAACCCTCTTCTCAATTAGCTTTGCTAATTGAACTTTGTGGAGTTCTGCCATTTTGCTCAGAGGATACAGTCTTTCACAGTTTAGACTTGTTATCTCCAGTCCTCGTAGAGCATGCAAAGAATGAGAGCAACCCAGATATAATGCTTTTTTCCTTAAGGGCCATTACCTTTGTATGTGATTTGCATCCCCCAGCAGCTCAATTTTTTCTTCAACATGATTTTGTTCCTACATTGTGTCAAAGGTTATTCGCCATTGAGTATGTAGATGTTGCTGAACAGGTAATCGTTGCTTATTTTTTTTCTATTGAATCAACATTATGTATGATTTATGGTTTGTAGAAGAAAGGATATAACTTGTTGATGTTGATCTTATGAAGTGTCTCAAAGTTTTGGAAAAAATATCTCGAAAGCAACCACTTGTTTGCTTAAAGGCTGGAGCAGTTATGGCCGTTCTCACCCACATTGACTTCTTCTCAACAGACGTGAAGGTAACGCTTTAATATAATTTTAAAGTTTTATGAGTGAATTTGTTTTTTATTGTTTTATGTATTCTTCTCCCTTCATCAGAGAGTGGCTCTTTCTACTATGGTGAACTTATGCAAGAAGCTTACTTCTGAAAGTCTTTCATCTTTCATGGAGGCTGCCCCTATATTGTGCAATCTTTTGGGGTATGAGGATCATCAGGTACCAGTGAATGGATTTAAGATGATTGTAATTTAGATTTTTTTTTTTTTTTTCATTATGCTGTGGTTTCATCTTTCCTTTTGTAACGTCTACCAACGTGTACATGTGCTTCTGCAGCTTGTCGAGAATGCTTGTAACTGTTTGATAAAAATTGTGGATAGTGTTTATCAGTCCTCAGAATTGTTGGATGAGCTTTGTAAACACGGATTGATTCAGCATGTTACACTTCTTTTAAGTTCAAACGGTCAAACAACCCTATCTGAACCGACTTACTATGTAAGCAATTTTTTTTTATCTATAATTCATATTCTAAACTGTCTTATGAAATTTTTATTTGATGTAAATGTATTATTTTGTTTGCCAGGGATTGATAGGACTACTTGTCAAACTTTCATCTGGATCATTTGTAGCCTTCAGAAAATTATATGAACTCAATATAAGCAGCACATTGAGAGATATATTATCTACGTTTGAGCTCACAAATGGAGTATCAATGTCGCAACAGATGGGTGGAAACTGTTGTTGGGTATGCAGCTTAGATTTAATATTGTTGTCTCCTGGTGTGCAGCAGCATTGTTTGATTAACATTCTATTTTCTCTTCATTCAATTACCTGAGATATGAGTTAAACTTACTAATCTAGTTGCATCTGTTGAAATCTGTTCTTTATATTTATTTAGTAGTGTCATTCAGAAAAGGCATGGAGGGAGGGTTTTTGCTTTTAATGGAATTAAGGATGTGTGATTAGAGAAATTATATTGTTTTCTGATGTGCTAGGTATATGAAGTGCTCAAACTGCTAAATGAGCTTCTCCCTGACCGGACTAAAGATCAAAATGATCAACTGGTTGTAGATAAAGAATCATTCCTAGATAATCACTCGGATCTCCTGCAAAGGCTTGGAATCGATGTGTTTCCCATGTTAATCAAGGTTGGCATATTTTCTTGTAATTTGCTAGATGCTCTTTCATTTCTATGTAACATTTCAATACTTATTTCCATCCTTTTACAGATGTTCAATTGTAGTGCGAGTTTATATGTTTGGCACGGATGTTTATCTGTTATGTACAAGATAGTTCGTTTGAGCAAATCTGGGATGCATGATGAATTGCTCAAAAATGTCAATATAGCAAGGTGAAACAGACCTTTTCATATTTAGTTTTGCATTATCATGTTAATTTTTTGAAAACATATTAGTGCTCACTTTATCTGGTTAACATGACAGTTTTTTGGCTGGAGTATTCACTCAAAAGGATCAGCACATGTTAATGTTAGCGTTACAAATTGCTGAGATAATCATTCAAAAATTTTCAGATGATTTCTTAATGTTGTTTCTAAAGGAAGGTGTCTATTTTGCCATTGATTCACTACTAAAACCAGAAAAAAGAACTACAAAGTTGATGTACCCGGTGAATTGTGGCATTCAACCGGACTTTAGTCAAAAATCTTCCTCAAGACAGGCCATCAAATGCTTATGTTATGCATTTTCAAGTGGCCAATCTTCTACGTCATCAGAAGTCAGAAAATGCAAGCTTGACGAATACTCTGCTTTTGATCTTGCAGAGCACATAAAGACAACTTACTTCGTTCGGGAATTATTTCATTCTCAGACTGATGCTTTACAGAATCTCACAGCACTATCTAATGACTTGTTAAGCATGTCTACGGATAATTGTGCTCTTTCTGTGCATGAGGAGAAGACCAAGAGTATATTGTATCAAATTATGGGCAAGATTACTGGAAAGGAACAAGTTTCTACTTTTGAATTTATTGAAAGTGGAGTCCTGAAATCACTTGCTGATTATTTATCTCAGGGTCGGTACATGAGGAACAACAATATGGGAATACATGATGTTTGCAAAGATAATGCAGTCATAGAGAAACGGTTTGAGACTTTGGCTAGTGTGTGCTTGTTTGCCTCTCAGCCTTTCTCCTGTGAAAAAACTCTTTCTCTGTTAATAAGGAACTTGCACACTGCACTGAGTTCATTGGAAACTTTCCCTGTTATTCCGAGCACTGGACTTAAAATGAGAGGTTCATATGTCACTGTTCCTAAAGGGCGTCCCGTTCCTTACCCTAGTCTGTACGTAAATTTTGTCAAGGCTGAGGGAGAGAAATTCCGGAATGATTATTTTAGTGGTGTTGGGATTATTTATACTGTTGACCCTTTTTCTTCTCTGCAATCAATTGAAGGATTTTTATGGCCAAAGCTCAGTTCAGAAAGCATAGGATATGATGGATCATCATCCATCCTTGCACCCGAAAGTCCTCCTCCTCAATCACCGTTAAGTTCAAGTACAGTCCCGGTTGAAATTCCTACTGACATGATGACGGATCCTCCTGAAACACAGGTAATATTTGTAACTATGTTTTTGCTGCATATTTCTTGTTATTTGTATGAAACAGGCTTTTCACTACTCTGCATAATTTTGTTCTTGGCTTTTACGGTTGACCTATTTTCTAAAATTATCATTTTACATCTTTTAACTTTTTATTCGGTCAAGATTATTTGTTTTCGTATAATTTTCTATTACTTTGTTGTGATATTAATACTTCCATTCCTGGTTGTGAAATTAATACTTCCATTTTTGGTATTCTTTTATTATACTTGCAGTTGTGTTGTCACTATTGTATCTCATTTGAAAAAATATATTTTACTAATTTTATTAATTTATATGTTATATATTGATAAAAAATATAGTATGCACTTTGGAATGTATGCATTTTAACATTTTTGGTGTTCTTTCTATCAGGATTATGCTGAGGAACTGCAGATGAATGTAGGATCAAGCCCAGAACAAGAAAACTGTGATTCTGCAACTTGTAGCAATGAAGCTACTCAAAAGCTTGTCTTTTACTATGAAGGACAACGTATGGATCATAAATCCACTCTATATCAGGAAATTCTACGCCATGCATTAGGACAAAATGATCCTCTTTCTAGCATAAAACTATGGAGTAAATCTCATAAAATAACATTTAGAAGGGCTGTAGAAAATGAGGACATAATACCTCCGCAATGTCACTCTTCGCCTCAGGATTCCTCTGATGATAAAGTTTTAGCATACTACGAGCGTACTCCTTTTTTCTCAGATTTGCTCTCTGATGAACTTGTTCCTGATCTGGAGAAGCCAAGCCCAACTTACGATATTTTATTTCTTCTTAAAAGCTTAGAAAACATGAACAGAATTATACTTCACCTTATGTCTCGTGAAAGAATTTATGCTTTTGCCAAAGGGAAAGTTGGAGACCTGGATAGCCTAAAAATAAAAGTTCCTTGTATTCCACAAAATGAGTTTGTAAGCACTAAGCTGACTGAGAAGCTAGAGCAGCAGATGAGGGACCCTTTGACGGTTTCCATTGGTGCTATGCCATCGTGGTGCAATCAATTAATGGCTTCATGTCCTTTCTTATTTGGTTTTGAGACAAGATGCAAGTACTTCAAATTGGAAGCACTTAATCAGTCACAAGCTCAACCTGGCTGGTCTCACAACAGATCAGGATCAACGAGTGATATGCGAGTGAGCCAAGGTGAATTACCCAGAAAGAGATTTTCAGTTCATCGCAACCGGATTTTGAAATCTGCTGCAAAAATGATGGAGCTGCATGCTAATAATAAATCTGTTCTTGTGGTGGATTATTATGGAGAAGTTGGAAGTGGTCTTGGACCAACTTTGGAATTTTATACCTTGGCGTGTCATGAGTTCCAGAAACCTGGCTTGGGCATGTGGAGAGAAGAGGGAAACTTGCAGGGTGAGGAAACGAGAATTCGTTCTTTTCATGGTCTCTTTCCACGGCCATGGTTGCGAGATACATCTGGAGGCATACACTTCTCTGAAGTAGAAAAGAAATTTTTCCTTCTTGGCCAAGTTGTTGGTAAAGCACTTCATGATGGAAGGATCTTAGATTTCCACTTTTCTAACGCTTTTTATAAACTTATTCTTGGAAAGGTAATCAATTGATATGTCCACAACCCTTTAACATTGTTCAAAATTTATAATGGTGACTGAATTTCTCTGTTTGCTACCATGTCTGTTTAGGAACTCTCTCTATACGACATACGATCATTTGATCCTGAGCTCTATGTGGTGCTGCAAGAGTTTCAGGCGCTAGTTTTGAGGAAAAAATATATGGGATCTATCAATGAAGGGAATTCTGATAGATTAAGCTTTCGAGATCAGAGGTTTGAAGATCTTTGTCTAGATTTCACTCTTCCTGGGTACCCTGATATTGTTCTCGCTTCAGGGACCGATCATTCAATGGTAAGTCATCGCTCGTTGTTTTTGTCATTCAATTTTCATTTTAATCACCCTTTCAATGGCTGAATATAAACTTTACATGTTCATCCTTTTTTGTAGGTAAATATCAGAAACCTAGAGGATTATGTTTCACTAATCGTCGATGCAACTGTGAAGTCTGGAATCTCAAGACAAGTGAAAGCTTTTGAATCTGGATTTAACCAGGTCTCTTACTTTGTCTTAATAATTCTACTATAGTTTGATCATGTTCAGATGCCTATTTAAGTTATTCAGAAAGTGGATGAAGGCTTTTAATATTTACAATAACGCTAATGAATTTCTTCTGTATTTTCACTGTGATTCTGATTTTTTTACTCGTTTTCTATTTAAGGTTTTTTCCATTGAACATATTCGGATCTTCAATGAAGAAGAACTTGAGCGCATGTTTTGTGGAGAGTCTGACTCTTGGGCTGTAAGTACAGTTTCATTCATTAAACTGTTTTTGTAAATATGTCCTTCTCTTCCCAACAAAAGAGAAGAATAACAACTAATAATACCATTGGCTTGTTAAAACAGATCAACGACCTTGAACAACACATTATATTTCATCATGGGTACACTGCTAGCAGTCCTCCCATTGTTAATGTAAGCATTCACGTACATTTACATACTTTTGATCACACTTTCACTAAACATGTTTAGTTTCTTTAACCTGAATCTCATAAATTTATTATCCATGGACTCAGTTTTTGGAGATTCTCCGAGAGTTTGATCATGAACAGAAACGAGCATTTCTCCAGTTTGTGACTGGGGCACCTCGACTTCCACCAGGAGGGTTGGCATCTCTCACTCCGATGTTAACTATTGTCCGAAAGGTTCATAGATTGCACATTTTATATTTTCAGAGTAGCTTTTCATATTTGGTAATAACATGTTTTTTGTGTTGTCTATCTACTAATAATGTTCTTGTTTTTAACAGCATTGTGACCATGCAGACACAGACCTACCAAGTGTCATGACTTGTGTTAATTATCTGAAGCTACCTCCTTATTCATCAAAAGTAACTATCACTCACTGGTTTATACTATTTTAATTTTAGAAACTGGTTTCTTTTGAGCCTAATTTAATTATTCTTCGGCACTGTGTTGAATTTCAGGAAATAATGAAAGAGAAGTTGTTATGTGCCATTACAGAGGGTCAAGGATCTTTCTATCTTTCGTGATTCCACTCTCTTCACTGGTCGGTTTTTGAGTTATGAACATGCAGTTATAGGGTAATGGTGATAGTGAGTTTCTGCAGAAGTTTGAAATGAATAAACTGTTTTCACTGACTACAATTCTTGGTGGGAGTATAGCATGCTGGTTTGGTTTTACACTTGATGGATTAGTATCAATTTGTACAGTAATTTGCTTAATTTTTGCTGAGGGCACTAATTCAAGGGTTATTTGCTTAATTTCGATGTACAGTTTTTGTATATATATACACGAACCTTAATATTTATATTTATATATATGAACCTTGATCATTTATATTAAGCCACTTTGAATGTTAAGTTATTAATCATTAGGGTAACGATTGTCTCCACTCAAAATCTCCTTCTCACCCATCATCATCCAAACACAACCCAAAAAATGAAAGGAAAAGATTTATTTTCTTAACATTAACCATTTTAATCAAACCATAAATAACTATTTCGTTCAAACTCGTACACAGTGAATTGATTATCACCTACCACTTTGTAAAATATAAAGTTTCCAGCAGCTACCTCAGTAATAAATAGGAAATATCTAAAGCAAACAGAAAAAAAAAAAAATATATATATATATATATATATATATATATATATATATATATATATAAATATAAAGTATTCAATTTGGTTTGGCTTGAAAAACATGAACTGAATTAAATAATTTGTATATTTTGATTTAAATCCGCTCTTGTTAAAATATACTAATAAAAATATTAGTAAAATTATAATAAATATGTTGAATAAAAAATAAAAAAAATAATATATTTTTGTACTCTAAAACAAATAAATACAAAGTAAAAGTTTAAGATCAACTTAAAGAATATAAAAGTAGGATCAATTGTCAAATCAACTTTTAAATGTCTATATAGTTTAGAGAATAAAATATCTATCACTTAAACTTTAATTGCAAAAATTTCTTTCATTTCTTTTTGCAAAAGAAACATATTCTGATCGCTTAAAACTTAAGGAGATTTGTCATGGGAACAATGAAGAAGAATCAAGACGATCACAAATCAAATATGTTAAGTGAACCAAACAACTTTACAAGGATATATATATATATATATATATATATATATATATATATATATATATATATATATATATATATATATATTTTGAAGGTAATTGTGATTCAATTTGTTTTGGATATCAGTTCTGAAAATTCAAACACCAAATCTGATTGAGGCACCTGGTTCTCAGAAGAAAAAAAATCCAAAACGATCCAAAAAAGTTTTGATTTTTTTTTTATTATCAGTTATTTAGATCAATTTTAGTTTTTTATTGTTTCCGTTATGAACACTCCTAGGAATAAAAATATTGACTATAACACAACAAACTTGTTTAATATTAGGAGTTGTAAACTGAACTATTGAATAAGTAGTTTTGGTCCGGACAAACTGATCTGTTATGATTACAGGTGTTTGAATTTTTTTATTTTAATATATATTTTAAAAGCATACTTAATTATATAAATACTTTTAAACGTCTAATTAATTTCTTAAATAAATTAAAAAAATTATATTTACATATTAAATTATTTTAGTATAATTAATAATTAAAATTTATTTTATAAATATTAATGATTTAAATTACAATATTATATATATATATATATAAAATAATATTAAAAGAAATATTAATCTTTCAAATTATTTTGATTTTAAGTTTTAATTAAAGTGGGCTTTAAATTTTTTGAGGTAGTAAATTAAACTTAAATAGGATTGAATATTTTGAACATGAAATTAAATCTTTAAAGTATGGTTTAATATTTTTAACTAGTAATTAAAAGTATAAAGTACGGTTTAATATTCTAATGTAAAGAATAAAATGACCAGAAAATAGGTTCTATTATTTTGAAATAGGGATTTAAAATGTAAAAAGGTACAATATTTAGAACTTCAGGTTAAGATTTTAAAGTAGCATAAAAACATTCAAAATATTGATGAAAATGTTAAATTAGGGTTTAATATTTTATAAATGAGATTTAATTTTTTTATTAGGATTTAATAGCTTAGACTAGTTATTAGAATCGTAAAGCAGTGTTTAATAATTTAAAATGTGAATTAAAAAATTAAGATAGGGTTTAATAGTTCCAATTAAGCCATAAAATTACCAGAAAGTAGGTTTGAAATTTTTTATATACGGATTAAAAATTAAAATAGAGTTTACTATTTAAACTTGTGATTAAGGTCTGGAAATCGGATTTAATATTTCAAATTAGTAATTAAAATTTTAAGAAATAGTGATTAAAATTTTGAAGTAGGCTATAATATTTGAAACTAGTAATTAAACTTTAAACTATGGTTTACATTTTAAATTGGGTATTTAAAATTTAAAGTAGTGTTTGTTATTTTTAATTTGTGATTAAAATTTTATATGTGAACCTGGTCTTAGTCCATTCTTTTTTTTTTCTTTCACCTTTCCTTTTTCTTTTCTTCTTCTTAAGGCAAGATTTGTTGTATATACATACTTCTCTTTCCTTTTCTTTTATTTTTTCCTTTCTAGCTCTTTCAGCTCTCTTCAATTTTGACTTCAATCCTCATTTTTGTCATTATTAGATCCTATTTTGTATACCATAGCAAGCTAAGGATCACGAGTACTTGATTGATTTTTGAAATAAAGTAAGTTTACTTTTATTTTGAAATATTTGTATGTTCACAATTTTTTTAGTTTTAGTAGTCAAATTTTTTTATGTTTTCAACTAATTTTCTAAATTTCTTTTAATTGGTGTTTTTGGTTGTTTTTGAAGTTAGAAGCTTGTTACTGTTTGATTTTTGGAGTTCTAGTTACTTGTGTTTCTAGCAAAATCTAAACAAGGGTTAGTTAATTTATGGTATAAATACTAATTTGGTACCTCAACTTTTTCGGAAAATTTAATTTGGTACCCGAATGTTAGGAATGTTCAATTTGGTACCCAAACTTTTTAAACGGATTTATTTTAGTACCTTCCGTTAAACACTACATAACGTCGTTTGGCTTCTGTTGAGGTAGCACTATGCTGGGGATACGTGGCAGAAACAATGGTTCAGATAAAATGAGTTGAAATCCCCTTTATTTGTAAACTTTAAGTGCCCTATTTTGTGGAACCTCAATAGGTGGTTTTCTCTTCTCCTGATTTTTCTAGACATTGAAGAAATGTCAAGGGCTTAATCATCTTCCTCTTGCTCTCACAATTCATGGTTGATACAAAATCAAAGCTTCGAAAGTGCAGCTTCGAAAATCAAAAAAATCAGGACACATTCATCAACTCATATATAAAAAGCAGGAAAGAAAACATACATTTCACTCGAAAATCAAAGCTCTTCTTCCACTGTCAAAGCTCTATCTTCCACCGCTGAAGCTTCTTCTTCCTAGTTTCGCCCTCTCCAACAAACGAAAGGAAATCTTCGTCCTTCTTCTCCAATCACCGAACGCAAATCAACCACCGAACCCTAATTCCCAAATTTAGCTTTTGCCCTAATTTTCCATTCTGCAAATTTTTCGATTTCACATCCCTAATTTTGCCCCAAAACGACAACAACATTATTCTATAATTTTTTACTTCACAAATTATTTACTTCGATTTCTTTTTTACCAGAAAAACCACATGCCCAACCATTTTTTCTGCCATGTATGCCATGCACAGTGCCACCTCAACAGAAGACAAACGGCGTTATGTAGTGTTTAACGGAAGGTACCAAAATAAACCCGTTTAAAAAGTTTAGGTACCAAATTGAACATTCTTAAAGTTCGGATACCAAATTGAACTTTACGAAAATTGGGGTACCAAATCTGTATTTATTCCTTAATTTATTTACTTCTCAGTGATTTTGAATCATGAGTTTAAGTTGAAAATATGATAATTTTGTAGATATAGAGTTGGTTGAAATGAAAAACATGTTTTGTAAATATTGAGTTTAATTACAAAAAATTTGGATTATAAATAATTTAATTACAATTTCGAAATTTCAATTTTTTTTGAAAAATATTTATTCAAACAATCCATTTTCTTATTAAATATTTTAATTTATTCATATTTTTTTACATTATCTTTATATCTTAAGTTTCTTTCTTTTTACATTACTTTTACTGTTAAGAACTGGAATTGCTTTTTAATTTGAGTTTTACATAAATGTGGGACTTTATTTTTTAACTAAAATTATAATAACCAAGTTGGGATTGAATGGCGGGAGGAAAAAAACCAATAATATCCCTTCCATCCACGTATGTGAAGGGAAGACCCAAAACGTAGTTAACTGCAAATCCATTGATCAAGTTTTTATTCTTATCCTCTCATTTCTCAAATGGAGGAGCTGCAGTCATGAACGCGGTTCTCTTACAATCACCACTCTCACCCTTCCAACGCGCCGCCACTACCAACGCTGAGCCCCGTGACCAGAAGCTTCTCTCGCTCTTACGCGACCGGAAAACGGAAGAAGCCTGGCACGCCTATGCCAACTCCACGCACCTCCCCAACCCCACCTGTCTCAGTCGCTTGGTCTGTCAGCTATCTTACCAGAACACTCACTCCTCCCTCACGCGTGCTCAGTCCATCGTTACGCGCCTCCGCAGTGAGCGCCAGCTCCACCGCCTCGACGCCAACTGCCTCGGCCTCCTCGCCGTCGCCGCCACCAAGGCCGGACACACGCTCTACGCCGCCTCCGTCCTCCGCTCCATGATCCGTTCCGGCTACCTCCCTCATGTCAAGGCCTGGACCGCCGTTGTTGCCCGCCTCTCCTCCGCCCCCGACGATGGCCCCGTCGAGGCCCTCAAGCTCTTCCGCTCCGTCACGCGCCGCCTCCGGAAGCTCCCAGACAAAGACATGGCTGCCGCGTCGCGCCCTGACACCACGGCTATCAACGCCGTGCTCAACGCATGCGCGAACCTCGGGGACGCGAAGGCGTTCTTGCAGGTGTTCGATGAAATGCCGCAGTTCGATGTTGCGCCTGATGCGCTGAGTTATAATACTATGATGAAGCTGTGTTGTAAGATTGGTAGAAAGGACTTGCTTTTGTTTGTTTTGGAGCGGGTTCTTCAGCTGGGTATTCCTTTTTGTGTGACCACTTTGCAGTCCCTTGTTTCTGCTTATGTTGAGTTTGGTGATTTGGAAACTGCGGAGAAGTTGGTTCAGGCGATGAGGGAACAAAGGAGGGATATTTGCCGGGTGCTTAGGGAGTGTAGTAATTTAGAGTATTTGAGTGGAAATGAAAGTGATTACGATAATAGTAATAATGATGAGGATGAGGATTGTGTTTTTGAGAAATTGCTTCCAAATTTGGTGGATCAGAGTGGCAATGAAGCTGAGCCACCCTTGTTGCCTAAAGGGTATGCTCCAAACACTAGGACTTACACCACTTTGATGAAGGGTTATATGAATGCAGGGCGTGTGAGTGATACTGTGAGGATGCTTGAGGCTATGCGGCGTCAGGATGATAAGGGTAGTCACCCTGACCACGTTTCCTACACCACTGTGGTTTCAGCTCTTGTGAAGGTAGGTTCCATGGACCGTGCTCGTGAGGTTCTTGCTGAGATGACAAGGATTGGTGTGCCGGCGAACTTGATAACTTACAATATTCTCCTAAAGGGTTACTGCAAACAGCTGCAGATTATTGAGGCAAAGGAATTGCTTAAGGAGATGGTTGATGATGCAGGGATTCAGCCTGATGTGGTGTCCTATAACATTCTCATCGATGGGTGTATACTGGTGGATGACAGTGCTGGGGCTCTTTCATTCTTCAATGAGATGAGGGCAAGGGGAATAGCTCCCACCAAGATTAGTTACACTACTTTGATGAAGGCTTTTGCGTACTCGGGTCAGCCGAAGCTCGCTCACAAGGTGTTTAATGAGATGGACAGTGACCCTCGTGTGAAGGTGGATCTGATTGCTTGGAACATGTTGGTGGAAGGGTATTGCAGGTTGGGGTTGGTGGAAGAGGCGAAGAAAGTGGTTCAGAAGATGAAGGAGAGTGGAGTTCACCCTGATTCGAGCACTTATGGAAGTTTAGCCAATGGAATTGCACTGGCAAGGAAACCCGGAGAGGCCCTTCTGCTTTGGAATGAAGTGAAGGAGAGGTGTGAGATGAGAAAGGAAGGGGAGAAGTCTGATTCTTCTGTTCCTCCATTGAAGCCAGATGGAGGGCTTTTGGATACTCTGGCTGATATCTGTGTGAGGGCTGCTTTCTTTAGGAAGGCTTTGGAAATCGTGGCTTGTATGGAGGAGAATGGGATAGCTCCCAACAAGACCAAGTTTACTAGAATCTATGTGGAAATGCATTCAAGAATGTTTACTAGTAAGCATGCTTCAAGGGCTAGACAAGACAGAAGAATTGAGAGGAAAAGAGCTGCTGAGGCGTTTAAGTTTTGGCTGGGTTTGCCTAATTCCTATTATGATGGAAGTGAGTGGCGGTTAGAACCTATGGAAGGTTATGGCACCACTTCCGATTCGGTTTAGTTGCTTCCTTTACATACATGTCAAAACGTGGATAAATCTACAGTGTAGAAATCGATGTAACTTAAAAAAGGTGGTTATTTTGTAATCTACAGTGTAAATTTTGTCATTAAAACACAGTTTTTCCAGTGAAGAATTCAGATGTTTGTTTTTAACACTTGACTCTTCATTCATTCTTTAATTTAAATTTTGATTTTAAAATTATAAAAAGTTATGAACTTAGATATATATATATATATATATATATTATATTTAAAGATAGATATGGGTTAAAATCAATATTGTTTGGTAATTTATTCAAAATTGTACAGAATATCATCAAATGGAAAGTTATATTTTTCAGTATGACTTCTAGTTCTAGCCAGTAATTTAGTCAAGCCACAGAAAAAAGGTCATGAAGCTTTGCGATGCTTGGTCCAGAAATTCTGCATTGCGGGAACTATGTAGGTTGAGTGCAGCGGCATATCCTTCTCGTCAAGAAGTTGTCTTAACTGAATTTTGTGAAATGAAATTTTGTCATTTGTTTATGACTATATGTCATGAAGGTTATCTCCCAATTCATTACCATAGTATCATGGTTTTTAATATCAAGGTTTTCTCACCACTCATTTTCTTTCGGATGAAGTTCCAAAATTTTGAAGTCAGCTCACTCCACTACTGTATGGATAACAGGCCGACCATATCTCGGCCTGTCTGTACATGGAAAGGCCGATCACATCCCGACCCCAGGGAGAGGGAAGGAGACACGCGCGCAAGCCCAGCAGACAAAGGAAAAGGGGCCAACATGGTGCAGAGGTCGAGTACATCTCGGCCCGCTGCCTGACCGGGTATATCCAGCCCAATAGTGGCCAGTTGGGTAAGGATGATGATGTATAGAAGAGCAATCTTATTCAATAAGAAAAGGATTGATCCTTGATAAAGTACAGACGAGCAAATCTCGACCAAAAAGAAAAGAGTTGATCCTTGACAAGGTACAGACGAGCAAATCTCAGCCAAAAAGTAAAGAGTTGATCCTTGACAAAGTACATACGAGCAAATCTCAGCCAAAAAGGAAAGAGTTGATCCTTAGCAAGATACAGACGAACAATCTTAGTTAATAAGGAAAGAACCGACGCGTACAATCTTGGTCAGAAAGGAAAGAGTTGATTTTCGAATACGAATGGCCCGCAAATAATAATAACAGTTCTGTTAAGAGATTAGTATAAATTAGGGTCTAATGAACATGTAAAGGTATGCTTTTCTCACTTTACTACATACACTTCATATCGAATCACTATTTAACTTAAGTATCAGAGTGCCTGTAGGTAACCCCACCCTCAGAATTCATACAGCAAGCAAATCCAGGAGGAGTCCAGAGAAGAACAGAAGGAGGTTTGACACAGAGGGTTTTTGATATCGTCTGGTTTTGCACTAAAATAGTATCGATCAGGTTATTGATTCGCAAATATACATGTCTATTTTTTTGTGTTCATTTGATCATTCTCTTTATCTTATTCTTGGCGAATGAGTGATTTACAAATGTTTCTGCCTATTTCTGTGTGTTTGTTCTTATTCTTTATGTGTGAGTAATTTACAAATGTTTTAGCCTATTTTTGTGTTATCTTGTTTTTGTGAATAAGTTATTTGTTGGAGTAGTAAGTGGAATCATCATCCTCTTCAACATTTTTTTTTTCAGATATGAGTCAATTTTGGCGAGAAATTACAAGAAATGAGGGTTGGTTGACTTGGAATTTTACAGATCTCGGTGAATTTGGCCTAATATAGAATGACTTCTAAAGAGAAGTAGTCACGAATCCAAATGGCTTCTTTACGAGTGGAAGTTGACATGAGTCGTGGTGACTTCTTCTATAACTGTTATTTCTAGCGATTTATGTATATATATTTTTATTAATTGATTTATTTTTTATAGTGTGCGACTTTTGTATATATATTTTTCTTTATATTAGTTAAATTCTTTTATAGCGTAGAGGTATTGTAGTTTACAAATCCTAAACATAAATATTTATTATATGTATCTCTATTTTTTAATTTAAGTTTGACCATAAAGTATTGGAACATTCATTAAAAAAACCATAAAGTATGTGAAAATTAATAATATAAATAATTTAAAAGACATCAAAGTTGACATACAATATTGTAATACATTAAAAAAAATGCATTGATGGAAGTGGTCAGGTAGGTTATTTGGGTGGTTGTTGTTCGCCCATGTTAAGTTTAATGAAAGTGGGGATGGTGAATAGTTGTTTAGGGTGTTTGAAAATGTGCAAACAGTGATGTCATAGCTGAGGTGTCAAACATGTGTGATGGTCTTGCACTATAGCTTGACTCAGACGAAAATAATGTGTATGACGAAGGGACTTGTTGGAAGGATGTGTTTGATGGGTTGTCATGCTGAGGATGGTAATATCCGAACATTTCACTATGACCCACAGACGACTGACAAAAAAATTGATGTGTATGATGTATAAAATCAGTAGAAGACCTGGCATGGGCAAGGTAGGATTGTGAAAGAGGCTGAGGAGGTTCTTGTGGCGTATCATATTGCAACATAAATAGTAGGGTTATTTAATTGAATAACTACAAATCATAAATAAATGATGTATTATCGTAAACCTAACCTTATTGTCAGAAGATTGTGCAGATGGAGATATATAGTGAATAGTATGGTTCATGTATCACTACATGTATAGTGCACTATCACTTAAATGGTTGTTTGCGGTGAATGTTGTACCTTGAATGACATGATTATGTCGATCATTCCATATTACAATCCATCGTCGATGTGTTGACCAATCTTTGTCATTTCTTCCTCTCAAATCGTCCCTATGAACCTGATCGAGGTTAACTGGGTCAAATTTTGTCTGAAACCAAATTACCGCATGATTGGATTTGCTTGTTGGAATTCAACCGTCGCAATGCAAATTACAGGGACTGTCGCTCTTGATATCGAAGGGATGTTAATGACAATCAATTGACTTATTTCATTATCTAATAAAATGATCTCACCATTTATAGTTTTATGAAAAATATCTCAAATTATTATTTTTGAAAAACTTCAACATCAACTCATATATTTCTATTAATAATTATTTATGTTACCTCCATTCCACGCCTCTATATAAAAAAATAATTAAAATATAAAAAGAACATCAAAACTAAAATCGTTATGAGCCAGGACGACTTCAGTTCAACACAATCTAAAGTCACCAAGAGTTATAACGACTTTAGTCTATCTAATATAAAAAAGTTGTCATTATATCATAACGACTTAACCCAAATCTATAATATTGTTGTCAAACAACCCAATTTTGTAAATTAAGGGCAAAACTAACCCATTTTTTGAAAAAAAAAAAAACCCTTCTTCAACTTTGTAGACAACATGCATGACTTTCTTGCATGGGGTTCATCTAAGTTTTTAATTCTACATAATTCTTACTACCTTTCTTGAATCTTGACTATGACAATATAGATATAGAGGCCCACACATCAAGCAAAATTTACTGAAGTGATGAACTCAACTAAATTTAGAAAAGTTTAAGGACCTTCCTCATTAAGATACTTCAATTGATATTAGTCTATCTAACTTCATGGATTTGATATGGTCTTATCAATGCATGGATGGTCAAAGTTGTGTAATGAATTTTGAGTCAAATTGATAAGACCATCAATTTTTTACAATATTACTTATGCATCCTATCAAATTTCTTCTTGCACCACAGTACAACAAAAATACTCAAATATCCTTTATAATTGCACCAAATCACCACTCTTGTTCGTTATTGTCATCTCTTTTGGAAGTCTCACATCGACTAGAGATAAGACCAATTCACAATATATAAGTGGGTGCAATCCTCATCTTACAAGCCAGTTTTGTGGGGTTGAGTTAGGCTTAAAACTCATTTCTAACATGGTATCGGAGTCAGGTTAGAACATATTCTAGCGAGATTGCTTGGACATTCTATTTCACCTGCTATCTTACCGCTAACGGATCACCCACTAATTTCTAGTCTCACGCACAAGATAAATATACCTCAGCGTGAGGGAGTGTGTTGAAAGTCTCACATTGACTAGAGAAAAGGCCAATTCATAATATATAAATGAGTGCAATCCTCACCTTACAAGCCGGTTCTGTGGGGTTGAGTTAGAATTAAACCTCACTTCTAACAACCTTTGCTGCCAACAAATCAGAAAAGAAAAAAATGCTTAAATTTTTCATTCTAAAAGGTCTTTTCCAAAAAGAATTTCATATGTTCCTAAATTTTTGTTTTCCATAACACATTTCAAGCATAAGAATACCAAAAATATCTTTTCCAAGTTCAGGAAAATTTATTCAAAAAATCTGTTTCAGAAGACGTGTTCCAGGATGTATCTTCCATGTTTTTCGAAAATTTTATTTTAAGCATCTCATCTCACAAATTTTGTTTCAGAAAATTTCATTTCAGACAAATTCTGTTCCAAAATTAATAATTTGAAGGTCACTTTTACAAGGTAAACTAGTCATTTTCAAGAATTAATGGGTGCTGCAACAAATTGATGTGGTGCAGGAAACAATTGCATGAATCTTTTATATGAACACCTCCCCTCTAACCCTATGTAATTTTACATTTTTCATTTACATTCCTCCTGAATTATAAGTTAGATATTGTATTCTTAACCATGTTTGAATCTCAATCAAATGCACTCTTGCTTAACTATTACGGATATGTTGTTTTGGTTGATACATAATAGAAATTTTGCAAAGCATAATTGAGTATATTTGATGAATATTTTTTTTTTTTCTTTTCGTTAACTTAATCTTAGCATTAAGATATTTGTGGGAACAAATAAAAAAAAAGGTTAAAATACCTTTTTGTTCTAATTTTCGTCAAGTTTTGTCAAATAAGTTCTAATTTTTGTTTTGTGTTCAAATAGGTCCCAATTTTCGTCAATTTTGTTCAATTAAGTCCTTTTTTGCTAACACCGTTTAAATCATTAACGATCATGAACAGTAACTGTCACGTGTCATTTCATGGTTTTTTTGAATTTTTTTTAAATGTTCATGTGCCAACTCAGTAGTGTGCCACATGTCAAAGTCAATATTCTATATTCAATTTGGTCCATATATTTGTTATTTTTGTTCAATTTAGTCTCAATTTCGGTTAACACGAACCAATTTGGTCCCTCTCCAAATTGAAACCAAATTTAATTTTTATATTAAAATTCACATTTTTATTAAATACTTTTATATAATATATTAAAATTCACATCATTATAACTTTGATATAAAAATTAAATTTGGTCACATCTTCGATAGAAACAAAATTAGTCAATTTTAAACAAAATGGGGACTAAATTGAACAAAAATAACAAATATAGGGACCAAATTGAATGTAGAACATTGATTTTGACACGTGGTACGCTACTGGGTTGACACGTGGACATTTAAAAAAATTCAAAAAAAAAGTTAAAAAAAAATTAAAAAAAACCACGAAGTGACACGTAGCCGTCATTGTTCATGGTCATTAATGATTTAAACGATATTAGCAAAAAAAGACCCAATTGAACAAAATTGACGAAAATTGAGACCTATTTGAACACAACCAAAATTAGGACTTATTTGACAAAATTTGACGAAATTTAGGACAAAAAAGTATTTTAACCATAAAAAAATATATATACAAAAAGAAATTAACTACAACTTTGGGACATAAAGGACACTAAACTTATATGATAATTGGATTGATGCAAAACTAAAGATGTTTTGTAAAGGTTAAAAAATATTTAATTATTCTCACAAAAATTGATGGCATATTCTATGACAAACTAAACAAACAAATCAGACCGCCAAGTTTTGTGTATTAGGGTGGACGTATGAAAGCAAAAAGTATTAATAACAACTTCCAAACAGAGTTTTTATTTTTTCTATTGTAAAATTCCAAGTTTAATTAAAGAATAACATTAATTATATCTATATGCAGAATGAGTTTCTTATTTAACAATAATCTAGAAAAATGACACACAAGAAAATCATGTTGGGATTCAAGGTCTCACCTATATTCTCATGCTAAGAAAATTAAGTGTTGAAAACATGCTAAATCATTTTATCAGAGTTGCTAACACTAATACATCTTTTGTTCATCTACTCACACATACGACGTGCCAAACTCCAATTATTTGTTCTTCCAAGATTTTAGGATATTAACCTGTGAAATGTCTAATATTTCTTTTAATCTCTTAAATATAGTTTACTATCACTTGAAAATTATTAAAAATGAAGGATTTCATATGTTTAGTGTTGTTGTTCTTAAATTAATGCTTCTAAGTGATAATTAAAAAGTTTTGATCATACAATATAATCAATATTATTTCTTACAAAGACTCTTCAGATTGTGTATAAATGTTTAAGAAGCAAAATGTTTATTAAAAAATATTAAATATTTATTATATAAATATTAAAATATTGCTAATTAATTAGTCAAAGAGTTCTATTAAAGTATTTGGATGATTCTTTTCACACCTAGTAAACATGTGTTATCACCTTTTATTTCACTGTACAATTATGATAAATTATATAATGTTGGTAAACTTAAATGTGGGTAGTTGGAAGTTGTTATATTAATTGTCTAGGAGATTGCAAAAGGTTGAGAGTGAGTCTAATATTGATTAAGCATGCAATAGAGTTCATTAATTGTGGTTTAGATAATGGTTATATTTAAGAATGTAGTTAAAGGATCATGTCCAAAGGTCTAAAAATGGACCATGTAATGCTCATGGTAAAATACAACAAGTCTGATCTGAATATAGAGAGTGTTTATCCAGAAAAAAATTGTTTGTCGACATAATATGAATAGATTGAAAAGAATGTTGTTATACTTTCTTAGGGTGTGTTTGTTTTCAAGAATGAATTTAAAAGAGAATTAGTAAATGAATTTGAGGGGATGTAAAGAAGTAAATGAAGGTTGTTTGTTTTAATGGACACGTGAGATTGAACGAACTTATACAATTTGTAAAAATTTATGAATGATTTAATGAATGTGATGTGATATATATAAAATAATATTTTAGTAGATAATATTGTTAGATTACAATTTTAATCCTATGATTAAAATTAGTATAGAATAAAATATAATTGTTATTATTATTAGTTTTATTAATATTATTATTATTATTATTATCAATATTATTAGTTTTAGTACTATTATTATTATTATTATTATTATTATTATTATTATTATTATTATTATTATTATTATTGTTTAAGTAAAAATATACCTATTAAGTTGGAATTCTATAAAAATTGATGAATATTTAGTTAAATACTCATAATGAATTGTCTCTCCTTCCTCATCTCTTTATCCATATAAGATTTAGAATATTACATTCTTCCTCAAATTCATCCAGACAAATCACCTTTAATATTAAAAATCATTTAAAAAAATATTAAAATTATTTATTTTAATTATTTCATTAATGTTATAAGTTTATGATACCTAGTGTTAACATTTAATAAAATACAAAATTGTAGAAAAATCAATAAAATATAATTATATGCAAAAACTACTAAAATATAATATAATTTTGTTATTTTAATTCAAACAGATATATTTGAAATGTTAAAAAACTTCAATATTAAGAGGGGTTGTTAATTTCCCTAGTGTTATGACCGATATTTTTGTACTTTATTTTTACAATATAATTCTAATTCTAAATCCATTGATTTTTTTATTAGAAAAAAAAAACACTTTAACTTATAAAATACATGATTTTCATAATATGTATATTAAGGATATTAATTGAAAAACAAAATGATAAAATAGAACTTGCTTATGAAAAATAGCTAGTGGACCTTAAAAATATCTGTCATTACTCTCATTGTTCAAACAAAATAATCACATGTTTATGATATGATAATATTTTTGAATGATTAATTTATTATTAATGTGTGATTTCCAGAAGAAAAAGAAAAGATGATTAAGGTGTGCTAAACTGTTCAGTTTAATAGTATTAACAACCTTCAAACCAACACAAATATATCTTCAAATGATCTTGGTGTAGATGATATACTGAGTGTGGGGATTAGTTTTTTTAAAATAATTTTTTCAGTGATTAATAAAAATTATATATTTTCAATTACATTTTAAATTTATTCTAATTAAATCTCATTATTTAGAAATTATTTGATATTATATAATTTTAAAAAAAGAAAACAGTTAGTACTTTTTATCCTTTAAAATAATTATTTTCTGTTTTTTATTTTACATAAAATTAAAAATATAGTTAAAAAATTATTCAGATTAAAATAATGAAAATATTTGAAATGTTAGATTCCCAATGAAAAACATAAAACAAGTCTTTATTTTCTTTTATAAGTTCATATACAATAGGGAAAATAAAAAACAATAAAAAGATATTCTTTATATTTCGTAGAAACTTTTTAATATAATATCATAATAATATTTTCTTATAATAAAAATGTTAATGAAAATGAATTTTTTGAAAAGAAAGTAATGTAGAGTTACCATAAAATCTTCAAACTTGATACTACCAAGTAACAAGAGAAGATGAAGAGGTCAAGTCAAGAACTTAAAATCATAAAAAGTAAGTTTTTTACCAAACACAAAGGCATTCCATGAAGATTCCAATGAGATTAAAAGAAAAGGCAACCACTTAGATTGAAGATTCCATGAAATTAATCCACAAATTTCAAGAACAAGCACATTAATATATTGAATTTTCGTATCACTCATTGAATACTATAAGAAAATCATTAAACAACAATCAAATTTAGACAAAAAATAATTAGTTACTATATTAACCAATTTAGATATTATTTTATAAACTACAAATTATTAGTATCCAAATAATTATAATAAATAAAAAATTATAAATCATTTGTGAAAGAGTCTAAAATGGTCTCTAAAAGAGTTTATAATTTAAAATTAGAGACTAATTTAGAATCAACAATAATAAATATCTAAAACCTTGGTAACTAATGTTAAAGACCAATTTAAATTCTATTTCACAAACTAATTATAATTCTTTATTCAAATAGAAATTATTTTAGATACATAGAATGTTAATTTATAAAAGAAAAAAATATGTTTGTGGTCCCTGAAATATTACGTAAATTTGGAAATAATCCTTGATCGAAACTTGTGTATGGTTTGATCTGTGTACTTTTAAAAATATTGGTTTTGATCCTTATTTTTTTAATGACGTCAAAGTTATTCCTAAATGACAAACGATGTGCCACATGTTATTTATTTGTTTTATAAAATTAACATTCTTGTGTTGGCTTAGTCCATGTTTTTCTTGATTAATTAAAAAAAAACTATTACTATAGAAATTAAGAATGAATTTATTTAAAAATTTTAAACTTATTGTATTAGTGAAGCCCACGATATTCGAAATTAATGAAAAATAAATAAATATTATAAAGTTTTATTTACTAAAGTTTTATTCCCCAAAAGTAAATCGAATGCGTTAACAAAATATGATGACAAATAACAACTTATCCAACAGTTTTATATTTCTACCAAACATTAACGTTGTTTGTATGTGGCACTCGTTTGTCGTCTAGAATAAACTTTGACGCTATTAAAAATATAGGGACCAAAACCAATATTTTCAAAGTACAGGGACCAAACGATATTAAAGTTTCGACAAAGAATCATTTCCAATTTTGAAGATTCATCAGTCAATATAGTACTAGTACCAACCGTCTAAACTTTTTGGTCTTTTGGTTCTCGAAACACCATTTTACACATTCTTCTCTAGCCTTCATAGTGACTTTGTTGAACCTATTCTTTCCAGGTATATGATATTGGATTAGACTTGAATTTATTGTTTGGAATTGGTTACCTGAAAACTAAAAAAGAAAAGATAAAAATTGCAAAAATTTATAGCAATAACAAAACTAACACATGCCCATAAATAAAAAATGGAGTAACAAAAATAACCAAATAAAACTCCATCCAAAAATAATAAAAATCAATCCTTTTAAAAGTCAAATCTTTTTAAAACGAAATTCGACTTTCTGGTTGAGATATATATGTGATCTATAGAAATGAGAAAAAAATTGAAAAAAAAAGCTTCAGGTCATAAAAAAGCTTCACAATCCACAAACCCTTCATTGATTAAGAAAAAAGTGAAACAAAATGTCAGCAAAAATGTGGAAGACACAAAAAATATAAACCAGGTAAATAGAGAGATATCTTCTTCCCTAGTATTATGACCGATATTTTTGCACTTTATTTTTACAATATAATTCTAATTCTAAATCCATTGATTTTTTTTATTAGAAAAAAAAAATCACTTTAACTTATAAAATACATGATTTTCATAATATGTATGTTAATGATATTAATTGAAAAAAATTGATAAAATAGAACTTGCTTATGAAAAATAGCTAGTGTTGATTCAATGAGTCAGGATCTTAAAAATATCTGTCATTACTCTCATTATTCAAACAAAATAATCACATATTTATGATATGATAATATTTTTTGAATGATTAATTTATTATTAATGTGTGATTTCCAGAAGAAAAAGAAAAGATGATGGGTGTGCTAAACTGTTCAGTTTAATAGTATTAACAAACTTCAAACCAACACAAATATATCTTCAAATGATCTTGGTGTGATGATATACTGAGTGTGGGGATTAGTTTTTTTTTAAATAATTTTTTCAGTGATTAATAAAAATTATATATTTTCAATTACATTTTAAATTTATTCTAATTAAATCTCATTATTTAGAAATTATTTTGATATTATATAATTAAAAAAAAACAGTTAGTACTTTTTATCCTTTAAAATAATTATTTTCTGTTTTTTATTTTACATAAAATTAAAAATATAGTTAAAAAATCATTCAGATTAAAATAATGAAAATATTTGAAATGTTAGATTCCCAATGAAAAACATAAAACAAATCTTTATTTTCTTTTATAAGTTCATATATAATAGGGAAAATAAAAAAACAATAAAATGATATTCTTTATATTTCGTAGAAACTTTTTAATATAATATCATAATAATATTTTCTTATAATAAAAATGTTAATGAAAATGATTTCTTCTAAAAGAAAGTAATTTAGATTTACCATAAAATCTTCAAACTTGATACCAAGTAACAAGAAGATGAAGAGGTCAAGTCAAGAACTGCATTTTTCAGTGGTACTACACACAAAAAGTTTTCTCAATGCTGTAACCTTTTTTTCTCTCTCTTCAAATCCCTCAAACCGTTCACATTTTTTCACTCTCAATCTAAGGACACTCCTTTTGCATTTTGCAGGCTCTCCACTCTCACAACAAACTACAATTCTGCTGAAAAGAATAAAAAATCAAGAACAAAAGAAGGTTTGAACTCTGTTGTTTATCGTTTAATGTTCATGTTGTTATGATATGAATTTACAGGTGCAAGTGTCAATGCATGTGTTGTTTTATGTTTTAGGTTATAATAATGTCTGTAAATACCGGCCAAATTGATTTAAACTCTGAAGCTGGTTTGTTTGATCGGGAAAATGATATTGTGGGGGTCAAATCGTCAGAGTCCAACGGTGTTAGTACGGATGTCTCTTGTTCTAGAACCCTAAGTGATGATCCTGTTGTCCGAGATGATATTGTGGATCGCGATCAGACGGTTTTTCACATTGTAGACGATAGAGGAGGAGTCGATGGTTATGTAACGGTGTTTTGTAGTATGAACCATGAGTGTGATGTGATGATTAATGACAGTGGAAAAGAGGGTTTTGGTGAAGAGCTTGAATTGATGGGTGTAGGAGTTGGTTTGGAGGAAGGAGTGGAGGTTGCTGATGGAGGGTGTAAAGAAAAGGGGGATTATTGTGGGATGGAGAAGAATGCAGATGACAAGATTTCGATTAAATGTTCAGATAGAGTTTTGTTTGCTAATGGAGGTTCAGAATGCCGTGGAGGTTTGGTTATTGAATCTGATGATGGTTTTCAGGGTGAGTTACAGCGTGAAAATGCTATTGATGTTACTGAAAATGGTTCGCTGACGAGTGAGCTCTCAGGAAATATTATGGCTCAAGGAGTTGATAATGAAGCCGCTGAGGAGTGTGAGGATGTTATGGATATTACTGAAAGTGGTTTGCTTGTGGCTCAAGGAGGTGATGATGATGCAGCTGACGAGTGTGAGCATGCTATGGAGATTACTGAAAATGGCTTGCATGTGTCTCAAGGAGGTGACAATGGTCTGGCTGAGGAGTGTGTGACTGGAAGACGTGTTAATGATGCAGGGAAGGAGTGTGAGAATGCTATGGATAATGTGGTTGAAGAATGTGATAATGGTGTGGCCGAGGAGGTTAAGAATGCTGCATTGGTGAATTTAAGCGCCGTTGTGGAGGATGACAGTTTGAGGATTGCAGATGATAGTTTGGTTGCTAAGGACGGCCTCAAAGATTTGCCAACTGCAGAAGTTGCAATACAGGACAGCATTCCATGTACGGAAGTTGTGAATGTCAACGCCAAAGAATCTTTGCATGTGAAAGGTCTTTTAAGGAATTGCCTTGAGCTAGAACCTTCTTGTGAGTTGAAACAACCAGCCATTCATGTAAATGCACGAGTAGATGTGATGCAGAATCAAACCACAGTCGGTGATTTTGTTGAAGGACATGTGTCTGAGAATAAGCAGAAGGAGTGTCTTGGTGTTAATCTTGTTGTAGATCTTAATACTTACAGAAACATGCAGGATGTTGACACGTATCAGGGATCAATGTTTTCAGATTTGAATTTGTGTCTATCAGATTTAGTGTGGGGAAAGGTGACTGGCCATCCTTGGTGGCCAGGTCAGATCTTTGATGCCTCAGCTGCATCAGAGAAGGCAAAGAGGCATCTCAAGAAAGACTGTTACCTGGTAGCATATTTTGGGGATCAAACATTTGCTTGGAATGATGTGTCAATGATTAAACCGTTTCAGGCACATTTTTCACAAATGGAGAAGCAGACCAATTTGGAAAATTTCAACCATGCTGTTAATTGTGCTTTAGATGAGGTCTCAAGACGGGTTGAGTTTGGCTTCTCCTGCCCTTGCATACCTGATGATGTGTTTTTCAAGCTTAAAACTCAAGTAGTTAGTAATGCTGGAATCAATAATCAATTTAGCAGAAGAAAAGGAGGGGACAGAATTATAAATTCAATGTCTTTGGAACCCACAAAACTTGTCAATTATGTTAAACTATTAGCTCAGTCGCCACTTGTTGGATCTGATAGACTGGATTTTGTAGTTGCACATGCCCAATTGTTGGCCTTTTATCGCTCAAAGGGTTATTCTCAACTGCCTGAGTTCACAGTACTTGGAGGGTTATATGATAATGATATGGAAACCCTACTCATGAGTGGGAAAGAGCAATGGGATTATCAAACCCATGTTGGCCTTTCACTAGAGGAGTGCAAGCACATCTCTGGGCATAGCAAGCGCCGTGGTAAGAAACATAAACTTATGTCAGATTTGATGTCTGAAAGGAGGTTATATATTTCAAATGTTGAACACACATCAGAACAGAAAACTAAGTCAGTTCCACGGCGTCGGGGTAGGAAAAGGAAAGCAGCTTACAATGCTTCGGAAGATTATTTGCATAATTCCCAAAATAGAAAGTTCAACCAATTACAGCATGCATCTGTAAGTGAGATTACGTCCCAACTCTTCTTGGCCGCCAAGAATCCAACTGGACAAAGTTTTTCCAGTCACTTAGTGCAGTTTTTTGCAGAATTTAGAAATTCCATTAGCCTTGAATATTCTGCTTCCCTGGAACAAAAAATGTTGTGTGAAGAAATGCATGGTGATGAGACTGGAACAACCTCCATGGGAGCATTGGCTACTGTGACATCTGAGCCTTGCATTGATTCTTATTGGACTGATAGAATAATTGAAAGCATTCCTGAAAAGCAATCATTGACAAAATACCAGAATGAGAGAGCCATTTTTCTGCCTGAGACTCTAAGTGAGGCTAACCCTATCTGTTTGAAGTTGCCACCATCTGCTGAAATTACTAGAGATTTGAGTTTTAACCAGCAAGATACTGATAGAAAATTTGGATCAGAATCTTCTAAGCCTGCAGAACATTTGGACGAGAGTTCTACCCCGGGCTTCTCCCCCACCGCTCTAACTCTGAAATTTTCAAACTTGGATTCTGTTCCTTCAACAACAGATCTCAACAAGATTTTTGGCCGCTTTGGGCCACTGATTCGATCAAAGACTGAACTGCTAGAGAGAACTAACCGTGCCAGAGTGGTCTTCCTAAAACGTTCTGATGCAGAAGCTGCTTTTAGTAGTGCTGGAAAATATAGCATATTCGGACCTTCACTTGTTAGTTACCGCCTCAAGATTTTGCCTCGGAAGCCACAAAAAGGTATAATAGGAAAGCGTGGCAGAAAAAAAAAAGTAACAAGTTCTGTGGATGGGGCAGCAGTCTGATGCATTGGTTTTGACCATTCCATCCTTATTACTTATGACATCAATCATGGTTGTGTTTTGATGTGAATGTTAATATTCACTTAGTATATTTTATGTGCTGAACCAAACTAATACTTAGAATTCAGTGGCTGACTCATTGATATTTAGAAATATTTGAGAATAGGACAATTTACAATTTAATTATTATGTTGCATACACTTTGGAACTGATATAAGTTCTTGGAGGTTGGTTTATGACTTTCTGGAACGAAATCGGTGCAGGACCAGAAATGGACTTGTCTGGTATACGAGAAGATTCATTCTCAAATCATATTTGAATCATAGGGCTTTTGTTTTGAAAACCAGTGTCCATGATTCAACGTTTTTCCCAGGTCCTTCAAATGCACTCTTTCAGTTTATTTTAAAGGAATGATTGTTTATTTTTATTAATATTTTAGATTTTTAAAATTAACTAATTATTTCTCTAAGACTAATTTCAATCAAACTTGCACTCAAAGATTTTAATATTACGAGGAAAGAGGTTTAAGAATGTGTACTTGGTAGAACCCTTACTCAATGTCTACTATTTTCATCTAACCTCGATTCCTCCGTACAAAGCAAAACTTTTGGTTAAATAATAGTTTTAAAGCTTTCACATAAGAATACTAATTTCTTGTTTTCCCAATATATATTCGCATTAATATTTTTTTTTGTGGAAACATACTAGCTTTATCCTTTCATATAAAGATACGTAATTAAATTAAGTAGAAGTTAAAAAAAAAATTTAAATTATTGATATCATAGATTTTCAGTTTTATTTAAAAATTTCCATAGGATAAGTGAATTAAGTGGTAGTTATTCTCAGTATTTTTTTCCTCCGACGAGTATGTCTTATATTCGCATTTAACCTAATAAATACATATATTCTTTTCAAAAAGGGTGCGGATATTTCATTGTCAAACATATAAAGATATGTTTATTTGTGAAGAGGCAATAGAATCGTGCCATAATCCATTTTTTCTATATATTATTATTTGCAACAAATATACATACTTAACATTTGATGAATAAATCAGTTTTAAAAAGTTCTTTTTTTTTAAGTGAGACGTAGATCAAAATTGATTTGTAAATGTTTTTTGATAGAATCCTACTTGTGAATTAGAAGATAGGTCGGATCAAAGTAAACATGATTTTTATTCAACTTAAAATCATAAAAAGTAGGTTTTTTACCCAACACAAAGGCATTCCATGAAGATTCCAATGGGACTAAAAGAAAAGGCAACCACTTAGATTGAAGATTCCATGAAATTAATCCACAAAATTCAAAAACAAGCACATTAATATGTTGAATTTTCGTAACACATTGAATACTACAATAAAATCATTAAACAACAATCAATTTTAAAGAAAAAAAAATAACTAGTTACTATGTTAACTAATTTAGATACCACTTTATAAACTATAAATTATTAGTATCTAAATAATCTGTAATAAATAAAAAATTATAAACCATTTGTGAAATAAAGTCTAAAATGGTCTCTAACATTAGTTACCAAAGTTAACTACTAAAAAATTAGTGTCTAAAAGAGTCTCTAATTTAAAATGAAAGACTAATTTAGAATCAACAATAGTAAATATCTAAAACCTACTGTAGCTAATGTTAAAAACCAATTTAAATTCTATTTCACAAACCAATTATAATTTTTTATTCAAGAATGTTTAGTTTATAAAAGCAAAAAATAGGGACCAAAACCAATATTTTCAAAGTACATGGACCAAACGATATTAAAGTTTCGACAAAGAATCATTTTCACTTTTGAAGATTCATCAGTCAATATAGTACTAGCATAGTACCAGTGGTCTCAACTTTTTGGTCTTTTAGTTCTCAAAACACCATTTTACACTTTCCTCTCTAGCCTCCATAGTGGCTTTGTTGAACCTATTCTTTCCAGGTCTGTCGTGTTCGGTTAGACTTGAGTTTATTGTTTGGAATTGGTTACCCAAAAACTAAAAAAGAAAAGGTAAAAATTGCAAAAATTGATAGCAATAACAAAACTAACACATGCCCATAAATAAAGAATGAATAAAGAATGGAGTAACAAAAATAACCAAATAAAACTCCATCCTAAAATAATAAAAATCAATCATTTGAAAAGCCAAATCTTTTTAAAACCAACTTCGACCTTTTGGTTGAGAGTTTTGCCTTCGTCTTTTAAGAATTTTTCGGTCTTTTCCTTTTCATTCTCGAAGATATCCTATATCTTGAAACAAAAACTAAGTTAATAGTAGAAAGTAGAAAATAATACAAAGTTTTTTTTTTCAATTGTTTATCTTAACAGAATATATATATATATATATATATATATATATATATATATATATATATAAAATCCACAAGCCTTTCATTTAGAAGAAAAAAGTGGAACAAAATGTCAGCAAAAAAATGGAAGAAACAAAAATCATAAATCATGTAAATAGAGAGATAGAGAGCCACGTCAAAAAAAGAAAAAAAAGAAAACATAAAAGAAGAGCAAGAACGAACACCAGAACTTGAGAGATGTCTAGAGTGCAATGCCAAACCCTAACTCAAAATCTGATAAAAAAAACAAATGATAAAAAAAACAAAAAACATATCAAATATATAACTTCGAAGATCAATGGTGAAGAGAAAATGACAAACAAATCAAATATATAACTACAAAAATCAGTGGTAGAGAGAAGGTGATTAAACCTTGAAGACCCAATAATGTGGTGGAGAGATGATGATTAAACCTTCGAGATCCAATAAATTGCGAAAGATAAAACCTTCGAGACTCAATAAAATGAGAAAGCCAAAACCAAAACATGTACAAGCAAAGAAGAAAAAGCAAATCAGTGATGGAGAGAAAAATGGAAGAGAGCGCAATATATGTATGAGAGAAAAAGTTAGAAGTTCTTTGACACAGAGCGTAGAGAGTGAGAATAAAGAGATCGAAGACACGGTGAGACATTGAGAGTGAAGAAAGAAAAATAGGGTTTTGCTCATAAAGGAAGAGTGAGGTGACAGAGGGTCAGAGAAAAGTTGGGAGTGAAAAAATTAGGGTTTTAGGACTCAATAAAATGAGAAAGCCAGAACCAAAACATGTACAAGCAGAGAAGAAAAAACAAATCAGTGATGGAGAGAAAAATGGAAGAGAGCACAATATATGTATGAGAGAAAAAGTTAGAAGTTCTTTGACAGAGAGCATAGAGAGTGAGAATAAAGAGATCGAAGACAACGTTGAGACATTGGAAGTGAAGAAAGAAAATTAGGGTTAATTAGGATTTTGCTGATAGAGGAAGAGTGAGGTGGCAAAGGGTCAGAGAAAAGTTGGGAGTGAAAAAATTAAGGTTTTAGGACAGGAGATGAAATTTGTTTTTTGAATTTAAAGCAGGAGACGGGTAAAAACCACATTTTGCCACTAATCAACAAAATAGAGTGTTTAAACTTTCCACTTCTAGTTAATTTTGTGTGTTCTGCCTTCCTGTGTTTGATAAAAAAAACTTGTATAGATAACATTAGGATTTCATGATATATGAATGTTTGAACATTATATATAACTTCTTCACTTAAAAACTAAAAACAACTTATTTTTTCACATTGTCAATACACGTCTCAACATCATATAAGTTAGGTGTTTAAACAATGTTTCTTTTCATGTAACTATCTTTTTTTTTTATTCTTTTTTACGGAATGTAACTGCATCTCCTTATAATTACTATTAGTAACATACTCTACATTGATGTGGGGCTTCACAAATTGGAGTTTCCTAATATATGTCATCATAACTTTAAGAATTATATTGAATGGTAATTAAAAATAATATATTTTTCTACAACGTCTTTGGTATGAGTCTAATAAAATTTCTAACCTTATATATAGTTTATATGTCCTGGAATTCACACTCAATTGTTTCTCTGTGTTTTCGATGAACACTTAAAAGTATTTAAACATTAAACATGAAAATAGGCTAGTTCTTTAAATAGTTGAATTTTTTCTTTTGAAAAAAACACACACTCTTCCACCTTATCAGTGAAAAGTAAAAAATATATTTCAACATTAAATAGAAGAAATAAGTTAGGCGTTTAAACAATTTCTTTCTATATAACTATCTATTACAATTACTATTAATAACATAGTAGGACTTGATGAATAACGTAAACAGTTAATGAAATTTTGTTAACAAAATACTATAAAACAACAATACATATATTGATTATCAGAATGTTATTTAATTAACGTTGCTTTAAAAAACATAACTCTCGATTAAAACAAGACAAAAAAACCAAAAAAAAAAACTCATTTTCTACATTGTCTCTGACATTCCTCAAACAGTGTATATAAACAAATACCAATGAACAAATTTCTTATGAGATCTCTTATTCATATCTAATTCAAGCTTGTGCGGTTATATAACAGTTGAGAATGGAAATTAACATCACATTAAGAGAAACCATTAAACCATCACTACCAACTTCTTCAGAATGCAAAACCCAAAAATTATGCTTGTTTGATGTGTTTCAACTCAACACCTATTTTCCATTGATCCTTTTTTACAGCAAAACCACCAACCTTAAAGAATTTTCAGATGTCTCAACTCAGTTGAAGAAATCACTATCTGAGGCACTAACCATTTTCTACCCTCTTGCAGGTAGAAGATGCGATTACTTTTCCATTGATTGCAACGATGAAGGTGCAATTTTCATGGAAGCTTCAGTGAACACCACCATGGAAGTGTTCTTAAAACCACCAAAATTAGAATCACTAAACCAGTTACTTCCATGTGAGCCTAACAAGTGCCACCCTCACCAAGAAGTGTTGCCTCAGTTACTCGTTCAAGTAAACAAATTCCAATGTGGAGGAATAAGCATTGGGTTGTGCAACCTCCACATTCTCTTGGATGCATATTCTTGCAGTGCCTTCTTGAAAACCTGGTTTTCAATTTGCAAAGGGTCAAAGGGAGAAATCTCATGGCCAGATTTCTCTTCTGCTGCTTCTTCCTTCCCTCCAAGAAACACCATTGGTGTGCGTGCTGGCATGTTGAATATAAACAAGGATTCGAACATAGAAGAAAACTGCACAACAAGAAGATTCTTGTTTGATGACAAAGCCATCGATGAGCTAAAATCCATGTCAACATGTGATGAAACAAAACCTACACGGTACCAGGTAGTATCTTCATTCATAAGCAAACATATGATTGTAGCAATCAAAGAGGACAAAAAAACAAGACCGATGGTTGCATTGCATGTTGTGGACATGAGAAAAAGGATGGGGGAGTCTTTCTCAAGAGGTGTTGTTGGAAATTTGTTGTGGCCTGCATTGGTTGTTCTTGAGGGTGTGAACAAGAAGACTGAGATCATAGATTTGGTTGAAATTCTAAGAGAAGGACTAGGAAAACTAAGTAAGGACTTGTTTTTGAAAGTGCAGAATGATCCTGGTTTTTTGTGGAGTGATGAGTGTGCAGAACTAATGCTTGAAGGTATAGCAGAAAATAAACCAATCTCATTAGTGTTCACAAGTTGGGCTAATATGGGATTTAATGAAGTGGATTTTGGTTGTGGAAAACCTTTGTGGGTAGCTCAAAGAGGAGGTACTAAACAAAGTATCCCAAACACAGTGATATTGATGGAAACAAGAGAGGGAATAGAGGCATGGATCACAATGCCAGAGAAACATATAAGTATCTTGGAACATGATTTGGACTTCCTTCAATTTGCATTGCCTAATCCTACTATTTTAATTTAGATGTTAAACCAATGAAGATGATTAAAATGCCGAAATAAATTAAATTGTTTTATCTTCGTAATAAGAAAAAAGAAATTGTGTAATCAGAGTTGCTGTCTATATTGGTTAGAAGTGACTTTCTATCTCAACTCCATAAAATCGACTTGTAACATAAGGTTTAAACCCACTTATATATTATATATTGTTAATTGATTTCATCTCTAGTCGACGTGGACTTCCAACAATCTTACAAAATTGATTTTGTTTTTTTGGGAAACTTTTAATGTTGATTTGTGTAGTTAGACGACGACTACTGTTTTTTCAATTCCATAATTACTAATTGCATTTCGATATTAATAGAAAGATTAGATTGATCCCAGAAAAAGGAACCCTAGAATATGATGAGATAGAGAAGAATCCTAAAAAGGCTTATTTGAGAATAATTATGCAAAAGAATGAAAATCTTATTGATCTTTCGGTGATAGAGATATTGTCAACTCATGCTTCCGATGAGGTCTACCTTGGACAAAGGATTCCATATTCCACCTCAAATCTAGTAGCACTAGAAGCATTTGAAAGGTTTAGAGAAAGGCTGACAGAGATTGAGAAAAATATTTTAGAAAAGAACCATGATTCAATTTGGTCAAGTAGCTCTTATTAGTCATTTGAGTGGGCATTAGATTTTGTTTGGCTTGATATGAGACTTTTGGTTTTCAAAATGTTAGAATATGGTTCTTGTGAATAGCGTGGGTCTATCGATGGTCAGACCGTCTCTACCTAATTTTAAAAACAAAATTAAAAATTAAAACATAGAGTCCCTTAAGAGTGAGCGGGATCGTTCATAATTTGCTTCCATTGTTTTAAGGACGCAAAAATGTGAAAGCTTTGTGGTATGGCACAGGGGTTGAAAACGGACGCACATGGGACACTTTAGCGTCTATTTTTTGGTTTTGGGTGGGTTTAGGTGGGAGTCTAAAACTATGTTTTCTTGTAGTGATACATTCATGTTATTTTAATTCAGAATGAATTGATAACAATATTGTGATAATACATGAAAGTTTTGTTTTTCTCAACAATTATAGATGAATATGGAAATGTTTGAGATAAAGGGAGAGGGGTGTAGTGCAAAATCGAAGAATAAGAGTGATCAATGGCAATTTCAATACTAGAAACAACCTGAGCATTCAGGCACTATGTTGTTGTAATGGCTGGGAGAGATAATAGCCATTAAATTGTCAAGGATCATCCTAATGTTGCAGCTTCTATTGTTATTATTTGAAGTTTTGCTCTTTCATGAATATTGTGTTGTCACCAATGTTAATCATATTTTCTAATTTTTGACCATTTTCTTAATTTTTTTTATTTTAATTTACTCTTGCGAGTAAGAGGAATTTTTGTTTTTGAATAGGTATAGCAAGTATACATTGCAAAGTTTGAAAATTGATACCTGATCAAAGTGAATAAAGTATGGGTTAATTCTTGGATAATATAAAAATTATAAGATGATTCAAAACTATTACAGTCGCTATTAATAAATTTCTAGTAATATTTACTATGCAAGTTAGTTTTCAATCTTTGGAAGTTGCAACATGGTTATGGAATTTGACAAAAAGATGGCATATATGAGATCATTAAAGAAGATGATGGAGATGTGACAATGAGCAAGGACAAGGATCCACTTGAAAAACTTGGAGGACCTATGACAAGGGCTAGAGTAAGGAAAGCAAAAGAAGCTCTGCAGCAAGTGTTGTCCATGTTATTTGAATACAAGCCCAAATTTCAAGGAGAAAAGACTAAGGGTTTTAATTGCATCATGACCCAAATGGAGGACTAATATACCAATTTGATGCAGCTTCTTTTATTTAAATAAGGGTTCAATGCTTTATAAAATTGACTGACCAAATTGTATCTTGGCTTAACCAATTAATAGAGTTTAGTTTTTCTTTATATTCAAGTTAAATAAGGGCCCATTTGCCAACTTAAGAACTAGCCTTTGGAAGACCAAGAGGACCCTTGCTGAATGCTTCTGGATGACTTTTATTGCCTTAATTAATTTCAATTACAATCAACAATAAGTAAGAGACCATTATTAGCTTGAGTGGATCATTAATAGCTTTAAGTGAGCTATAATTCTAAATTTATGTGTCCTTTGTAATTCTGATGGTTACAGCTCCTATACAAGCTGAATCATTTCTATCAATGGAATCCAGTTAAGTTTCATTCAGAAATTCTATTTTTCTAGCTAATAGTGAGAGTGATTCTCCTAGTTTCTTGAGTGATTCAAGAACCCTTGGTTGTATCAAAGGATTTTTCCATCATTCGTGTGTTGTCTCCTTTGGAAATAGTGATTATTTCCTTCTACTTTTATATTCACCTCTTATTTCTTTCTTCTTCACCCAATTGTCAAAATGAATATCCAATTTTGTCCAAAAAAATATCTCGTGGTCATAACTGATTCTTAACCCTAAAGATCTTAAATCAGCCCTTGTGGAATAAGATTCACATAAGAAGACCAACTTTTTCACGGTCTCAATTGATTATTCAAAGAATAACCTCTAAAAAAATTCAATTTATAAAATTAGTTTGTTACAATATAAAATAATAGATAAATAAGTTTTATTTTTGTAACGATTTAAAAATATTTGATTCAGTTTGCTATTTACATAATATAAATAACATTATAAATAACATTGATATCTATTTTTCACTAAACTGTATAAGTTTTTCAATATATTATAAAATGGAAATATAAATTCTACGAAATTAAAAAGTAAAATTTAAATTTAATTGATGAATTAATATATTTTACTTATAATATACAAATATCAAATTTATATTCTTAAAATAAAATAATAACATTTAAATTTATTTCATTATGAATGTTTTATGACTTAACTTTTATGTCAAAAAGTAAAAATACTTTTCTTTTAGAAGAATTTTGGATATAAAAAGAATGATAATAAAATATTTATATTCTCGATATAAAATAACAAAATACTTTATTTTACGTATTGGTTTCTTTATTAGGGTATCCATCCAAATTATTTTGCTATTCTAGCTTTTGACCAAAATATTTATTTAAAATTGTTTTAAATAAAATTCAAGAACAAATTACAACACACACATTATAAAGTTTATTTGTTTTTATGTATTCAAATAAAGTATTTAATTAATTATTCTAAAAATATTATAACTTTATTAAGTTAATATACAAAATAAATTTATATTTATTAAAAATAAAGTAAAATAAATGTAGAAAATATGAGAAAATAACTGTTGATAAATAAGAAAATAAAGAAGGAGAAAAGATAGATAATTTTATAGAAAACATGTAAAAAAGTAACTGTTAATATTGTAAAAATTTTCAAATAATTATATCGTAAAGGGTAAAATTGGAATTATAAAATGTGGACACAAAAAAAAATCCTCTTATATAGAGGTATAGATTCCAATTACTAACTCATGAGCAAATAAATTTGTATAAAGAGATCATGACAATAGTGCATTAGTAAACCGCTTCTTTTCTTATATGGTTATGGTAGTACAAAAAAGACTTTTTTGTGGAAATTTTGTTCAGCCGCTAATCAAAGAGAGTAATTGTCCTAAATTTAACTTCAACGATATTGCATCTTTATTGCTTCCTAAAGACAAAATTGCTCATTATACTTTTTGCATACCATTGGCAATCAATGATGAATCAACTTGCAACATCAATCAAGGAAATATTCATTCTAAACTCTTGATGGAAACAAAATTGATTATATGGGATGAAGCGCCTATGATGAACAAGCTATGTTTTGAAGCTTTTGATAAAATCTTGAGAGTTATTATGAAAGCTAAAAATGAAGATAATGTTGAAAGACCATTTGGTGGAAAAGTTGTGGTGTTGAGAGGTGATTTTAGATAAATTTTGTTTGTTGTAAAAAAGGATCAAGATTTGAGATTGTAAAGACATCAATAAACTACTATGATTTGTGACAACATTGCACAGTTCTAAAGCTTTCAAAAAATATGACATTAAGAATGCAATTTCAAATCAAAGTGCAAGAACTATTGTTAAAATCGTCAAATTGGAGATGGACATATTGATTTGAATGAAAATGGTGAATGCAACATTTGTATATCACCAAATCTCTTAATTCAACGATATGAATCACCTTTAATTTTTGTAGTGAATTTTGTTTGTCCTAGTCTATTACTTTAAATCATATTTATCATTACTATTATTATCTATTTTTAACTTCTTAATTTTTTTTTCTATTTACTATAAAAAAAAAACAAAATTCATTCACATATCAAAAATAATATGTGTGTTGCACATGTCAAAATTCTAGTTATATTTATAATTAAGATTTAAATTATAAAATTTTAAAATATTACAATTTTACATAATATTAAGATTTAAATCTCACGCATAAAATCGTCATAATCATACTCCAAACAAAATTATAACATTGTGTGAATTATCATGTTTTTATAAATTGTGTTGCATCCATTATCACCTTTTTATGTGAATGAATTTAGTTCAAATAAAATGTAATAAATTAAAGATGTATTGGTATGTGTATATCAATTTTAAGTACATCCAACTAAAAATTAATGCAATTAAAATTAAAATATTTTCCATCTAACTTAGTTAAATTTAATATAATTAAACATTTACTTTATTGTGTATATTAACATCATCTAATTAAAATTTAGTTTTTTAGATGCACAACTAGAGATGGCAAATAAACTTGCCTCGTCGGTATTGCTTGAATCCGTCTCCGTTTTGACAAGAATCCCCGCATTGACTGGGTATGGGTATAGGTATGGATATGAAAAATCTCCGACTTTTTCAATTGGGTACAGGGTTATACATAGCCCCACCTTATCTCTGTCTCCGTTTAAATTATTAAAATATTCACAATTAATTAAGTAACCATATATATATATATATATATATATATATATATATATACACTTTCCATTTTTTATTTCTTTTAATTATTTGGTTTGTCATGAAACTTATTTGCATCTCTAATATATTTTTCATCTTATCATAACCTTTATGTAATTATGTTAAAATGATGTATGTCAAATAAACAATTCTTATGTCTCACATTGAATATTTCTATTATTTTTTAATATTATTTTTTGTATATTTTTCTTTCATATGAGAATGTTTAATACTCTGAATTTAAGTATTTAATAGCATAAATCTTTCATTTACAAGGTAATATAAAAAAAATCTTTACTTATTATTATTAACTTTTATTTCATTTTTATTGTTTCGCTAAAACAATTTTTGTTATTTCTAAAACAATTTTTTCATTTTATAATACCCTTAATTATACATTTATTTTCTTTTGTGTGATTTCATTCAATAGTCTCTCAAATTGTTCATAAGACTCACATTTGTTAGTTTTTTAATATTTTTATTTGTTATTTATTTTTATCATGTAGAATACTATTTCAATATATTTTATCTATTTTATTTTTTATTTTCTAACTCATTATAATCATATTATAATTTTTTCATTATAATTGTATAAATAACTTTTATTTACTACAATATAAAAATTTAATATAATTGTCATGAATATTTTTTATCATCATCTAACGAAGTTCAGAAGATACAAGATTTATATTAAAATTTTATTATTATGTTTATTATTTGTTCTTTGCATCATTTTGATCAAATAATGTATTATAACTTTAACTAGATGATTACAAATTTAATAAATATTTTGGTTCTCATTAAATTTTATTTAGTATTAATGTAAACAAATATAATTTATTTTAAAATATTTAACATCAGAAAAACAATTATCCTCCTAATATTAAATATTTGATAATATTATATTTTTTTTACCATAATTTTTTATTATCTTATAAAAATAAATTAAAATTAATATTAAAATAATAAGAAAACAGATAAATTACGAGATTATACTCATAAAACTCGTCCCCGCCTTATTCTCGTCCCTTCGCACAATCCTTAGTTCTTTCTTCGTGAATGAGAATTTAACTAAAGTAAAATTTAAACCCAATTAAAAAATTGAAAGTCTTTTCTCTCTCGCAAACGGGATTTTAGTTAGAAAAATTCAAATCGAATTAAAAATAAAACGTGTTTCAGTTAAAATAAAACAGTATTGATGAAAAAAGTCAATTGAGGATTGATGAAAAAAGTTAATTGAGGAGTTTGCGCTTGATGATAGTTCTTCCCATTGCACGATGAAAGTGTTAAGTTAGGAGAAATATTAATTTTATAAACATAAATTTGATTAAATATTAAGAAAATTTGAATTTATTTTAATAATTTATGATTTTCATTCTAGAAATTAAAATTCATTCTAACAATAATACCTATTTTAGATTTTAAAAACCTTACAGTTTAGTTTAGTCACTCGCTTCATTTGAAAGCGTGTATCTCTATTATAAATAAATCTCACTTGTACTCTCTATTCATTTGAAGAGGTTAACGATTATATATCTCTAATATCGAATAAATCTCACTTCTACTCTTTCTTTGATTTGAAACTAGATGTTAACGGTTATATATCTCTAGTATTGACTATAATTTTTCAAAAAATCACAAAAATCCCACCTCTACTTTTTCTTTTTCAACCTGATGAAAACGTTTAAAAGCTTTTCAAAAAAAAGATCACCATAACTCCCAAATGAGATCACAGCTCTTCTGCAATAGAAAGATCGAGAGAGAGAGAGAGAGGGTTGCAATAGTTGTTAAGTCCATGTGAACACAAAATAAGGATACGAATCCAAGATATTTCAACTAAAAATGTCAAATAATTAAGTTTAGTAAATGAACGAGAAAAGATACAAAATTGTTCACAAAAACCATTCAGCTCAAAACAAAATTCATAATACTTAAGCGGATCAATTGCAAACAAACTAGCTTCTCACAAATTTAAGACCTTGGCTTCTCCTTCTTCTCCTTGAAAAGAGCCAAAAGAGAGACACCAGAAACTTTAACAACCTTAAACCTGACTCCGGGAATATCTCCCACAGCATGACCTTTTCTTCCAAATCCAGCAATCAAAACTTCGTCCTACAACCACGTGCCACAATCCAAGTTAATAACAAATAATCAAACAGAATCAATAATTCAAACTCAGTGAAAAAACAACACAAACATCAAGTAATGATGGCAAGCACTCACATTCTCTTCAATGTAGTTCAAGCAACCATCATTTGGGACAAAAGCAGCAATTTTCTTCCCATTTTTGATGAGTTGAACCCTGGCACACTTTCGAATAGCAGAGTTGGGCTGCTTGGCCTCAATACCTCTGCATAAAACAAAAACATTTTCATCTCTCAATATCATTCGTTTTTAAATAAATCTCAATATATACAAATCATGTTAACTTAATCTTACATCTTTTCAAGAACAATTCCCTTTGCATGGGAAGAACCAGCAAAAGGCTTCTTCCACTCATTCCCAAGATGAGATTTCTTGTATGACTTATCAGCCCACCTTTGTCTCCTGCGATGGGACTTGAGCTTGCGAGCAGCTCCCATTCCACGTGTCTTCCTGTAAACCAGGAAGAAAACCTAATCTAATTCAACACATTCTATGATCTTTGTTGAAGAACCAATTTCTGAACAAAATCTAGCTAAATACATTATATACGGTTCTTGTTGAACATCCACTTTCTGAATAAAACCAACCATTATTAAAAAGCACATCTAACTAAAACATATTTGTTAATTATTAGTCGCATTTTCTTAAATTGTGATAAAAATATTTAAACCCCTATCCTCCAAAACAAAAATCGTAACTCAGTTCACTAATCCCTAAGAGTGTAAAATTTGCATACACTTAATGCTTAAATCAAAATAACAATTGCAAATAATCAATATAGAGTGACCACAGGGTCGACCAAATATCACGAAACAAAAGCCCTGAAGAACCTAATCGTCTTGTTTAAAGCGCAGACATCAATCTAAACCCTAGACTGATAAATATACAAAACCATATTATAAAAAATATAAACTTTTCGCAGGGGAAGTAGCCACAGAAAGATTAGGTTTGAAACGGATCAAGTGAAAGCATATAAGAATTCACAACTCAAGTTATTTGTGTATGTTCAATTGGAGATTATAAGCAAACAAAAACAGAAAAACGAAAAACACAAAGCATATTGAGAAGGTGGAGGAGGAAATTAGGTTACCCCATGGCTTCGTTCTTCTAGGCACAGCTCGGGATGGAGGGGATGAAGGATGAGTAGCAACGACAGCAGAAAACCCTAATGAAAAACTGAGGTTGGGAGATTATATAGTGGACAAAATGAAATTCACTAATGGGTCTGTTGCGAACCACTGGGCCTGTGTAACAATTTTCAAGCCCATTTGGTTTAAAGACCAGTAAGAAAAAAAGTATGCCGCACAGGACACATGTATCACCGGTGGGCATTTACTAAACTATAATTCTTATTTATTTTCGTTTTTTCTTATCAGTGAAAGCTAGTTCTTAATACATTAATTAATATAATTTTGTACAAAATGATAGAATTAAATATGAACATAAATTTAATCTATCTGTAATTGTCCTGAAAATTTGAGAAAGGATTCATCAATATTTTTGTAAAAACAATTATACAACTTTGTTCAATTTTTAATTCATTTCTTTTATATATATATATATATATATATATATATATATATATTTTATTTTTTTTTTTTTGTAATATTAATATTTTTTTTTAT
>Ga0214544_1001348_pt1 | contig 50587 bp, 18 predicted proteins | sample CNSS3metaG_FD_160074 | JGI IMG/M metagenome (GOLD analysis project Ga0214544, IMG submission 160074) | Root nodule microbial communities from cowpea collected in UCLA plant growth center, Los Angeles, California, USA - CNSS3 | ecosystem: Host-associated > Plants > Roots > Nodule | place: USA...
TTTATAAGATTAAAAATAATTAAGTATAAATATTTTTACAAAATTAAATACTAATATTTATAATGTTTCTCTCAATTTCAGACCAAATTTATTATTTGTATGAATGTTATGCTATTTATAAGTACTACAATGACTTTTACCACTAAATTTTAATATAAATATCAAATACTTAATTTTTTTTAAACTTTTATACTTAATTACTTTTAATTTTATTAAAAAATATTTTAATTATTAAAAATTATTAGATCAAAATTGAATCAAATACACATAAGTAGGTACTAAATTGAAACCAAAAAACATAAATGGGGACTAAATCGAAATCATCACAATGGCATCTAATAGTGACATTGACACTTGGCATTACAATGCCACGTGGCACTGACAATGCCACGTGTCACACACAGGGACTTGACACGTGGCATTTTTATTTTTTAAAAAAAATTAAAAATAAAATTAAAAATAAAAAAAAATTTAAAATTGTTTTTAAAAAAAATCAAAAAAACCACAGATTGACACGTGGCACGTTGACTAACGGCGTTAGTCAACTCTGTCTGAAAGGGACCTAATTGAAGCAATTTTCAAAAGTTGGGATGTAATTGACACTTTTTTAAAAGCGGGTACCAATTTGACACTCTAGTACCAAACTGGGTACCTTACGATTAATTAAACCTAACTTAAACTGCTGATAAATCAAATTTATTTTTTATAAATTTATTATGCTTAATTTTCAGTCTGTATCAAATAATTAAATATGTTATTTTAATTTGTATTGTTACTTTTTTTAATTTAAAATTTTGAAAAACTGATAATAAAAATGTATTAAGAAATAAAAGATGGTAAATTCAGTAAACTATTGGTTAAAAATTAACTAAAATAATTTATAATTTGTAAATTAGAAACTCTTAAAATAAGTTAACATTAAAATATTTAACATTTTTATTTATTTCAAATAAAGAAGTATATTAGTTAATTGTTTTACTAAATACGCATTATGTATATATTATCTGTTTTTAAGAAGAAAAAAAAAATAGAATGTCAATATGTGAACCTTGCAGAATTTGTAAATGATTTTCTTTATTTGGCCCGATATTTGAGTTGAAAGGGTCTTGTTATGATTTTGCATTTCTGGGAAGGAATTTTCGAAAGTTATTTTCTTGCTGGGACATGTTATTTAAGTAATTTTAGTCTCCATATTTTTAAATTTTGCTAGTTTAATCTATTTATTACCTCGGTGCTTCTATAACTTAACTTCCTTATTTGTTTGGGAATTTTATTTTATTTATTTCACATTTTTCTATTCGATGGAAAATGTATAAAACATTTTAAAGAAAAATTAAAATTTTGTCACATTTCATTTATTTTAAAATTTCATAGATAAAATGTATCAATAATTTTGAATTTATAAACAAATTTATTTTGTCCATAAAAATTCGTCAATAAGAAAAAACTACTGAAAAGTATAAACAAATAAAAACTACATGAAAATATGTAAATAATTTAATTAATAAATTATTACATTTAAATAAAAATTAATAAAAATAATTTTTTTAAAATATTTTAATGTAAAAAACAAATTTTGAAAAACGTAAATTTACTTAAAATATGTTAATTTATCAAAATTAAAATCAATTAATTTTAATTTTTTTCTAGTATCGATTATTTGATTATTTTCATCAAGTATGTCTTTATTGTATTAAATTCTACGACTTTATTCGCAAATTGCAGAGTTTTTAAAGAAAAAAAAATTACATTGTTTTCGTGCTTTTGCATGTTGATTTTCCCACTTTCTTTATACATCTACAACACACGCTGCTGAGAATCCAAAGTCTTCCACGGATCGTTGGAAACAGACAGCTTTTTTGTATTTTTGGATTGTTTTGACCATCAATTTATAAAATATGGTCGATTAATTTTTTTTTTGGTCAAATAAGATTAAGTTGTCATGGTAGAGGATGACATTAAAGGTGAAGTCGTCCTTCCTCCAACCAATTTCTTTTTTTTTTCTTTTGAAAAAGTGATGTCGTCAGGTACAAGTCAATTTTTGATGCACTAGTGCAGTAAGGGCTTTTGGCCCCGGTTATTTTCATCATTCTGCCTTGGTTTTAGACCCGAGGCATATTGGGACGAGACCAAAAGTTTGGTCTCGGTTGCAAAGGAACCAAAGCCATAGAGACTTTTTTTGTTTCGCGCACCAACCACCATTCACGCACCAGCCACCATGTCCTTCAACTTCTTCCCCAACCCGCTCACCACCGACGTCCTCGTCCGGTCCGCCGACGACCCCAGCCAGCACCCCGGCAAGCTCCGGTTCGCCGCGTTCGACCGCTCCAGCTTCCCCTTTACCACCTTCATGCGCTTCAGCACCAGCTCCACGTCCTTATCCATGCGTGCCCGAATCTCCTTCATCGTCTTCACCGTTTTGCTCTCCTCGTTCGCCTCTTGCAGCTTTCTGTACAACATCTCCACGCTCCTCATGTCCTCTTTCACGTCCTCCACATCCTCGAAGAACTTGTCCATTCACGCATCCAACCATGGCAGATTCACCACACCAGGCCTCCGCGACGCAACCACCACAACAGATCCATTCATCACCGCGCTTAGAGCAGATTTGCACCAGTTTATCTCGTGCGGCAGCTTCACAGCAGCAGAACCTCCATTGGCGAACAAAGACAGCGAACCACCATTGTTGCAGCTTCATCGCGAGCCTCCACGCGTGAGCCAGAAATAGATCTGCAGCAACGAAACAGATATGCACCACGCTCACGGAGAGGAGAAAATTTTGGGTTGGCGTAGAGAAGATGAACAGGTGCAAGGTTTGCGAATTTGGAACCCTAAATAAGGTCTATGGCCTCGGTTCCATTAATGACTGAGGCATAAAGTCGTATAGGCTTCGGTCCTATTCCACCCGAGGCCAAAGCCTCCGCTGTCAGTGGCAATTTCAAAATTTTGGGGAACACTGACGAGTTATAGGCCTCGGTTGAGTGGTAACCGAAGTATAAAATCTCTTATAGGCTTTGGTTGGATAGAGACCCGAGACAAAAAGGTTCGAAAATTTTCAAAAATGTCACCGCACCCTTATAGTCTTCGGTTCTGCAGTAACCGAAGCCTATAAGGCGAGTTAAAAACGTGATTCTACATTAGTGATGGTTTCATTTAATTGCCGACTAAAACTATCCTGACATGCACCAGTTTCAATTAAATGAAGTGGCCTACATTAAATAAGGCTTCATTGAAAGTTTTATACCTATTGTACACTTGGCTTCTCTTGTGAGAAGCCTAAATGTAAATTACTATGAAAATACGTGGCCTCATGTGGACTCCATTGTAGCTGCTTCTGTTCACAAAGCAACCATGAATGACGAAATTGTTTCTGCTGCTCTCCTTCGGATGCATTCTCACGATTGCTTGATAAGGGTGCTTGATAAGGGTATGCAACTTTTTGCTTCTCCTCAAATTCAAATAATATTCATATGGAGCAAGTAATGGTCGGCTTGATTGACAACTTCAATCTTATATGTAAAGGAACTGTTACAAACAAATGATTGAAATAAGATGGTTACTGTGAAAAGGTTGAAAGTAAATAAATTTGTTGTTGCAGTAAGTATAAAATATTGAAGAGGGAGAGAATAATATTGAAATGCAATGCTGTATTATTCACTTAATCAAACCTTTAAATAAATAAATAACAAATAATTAAGTGCTACAAATTAGGAGTTCACTACTATAAGAAAACAAAATTATAAGAGCACTCACAGAAAATATCTCTAAATATATGGCAATTAACTAACTACTTAAACTTTGACCTCCGAACACATATATACATTTTTAACCGGCCTCCATCTTGACAACATTAATTTTAAGAAAAAATAAAATCGGTTAGGAAATGAGAACTTCAACTTTAATGTCATCTTCCCTTGTGACTCTTGTCTCGTGAAAAAAAATTCAAAAACCCTTTTTTTACAAATTCGAACTCCTAATTAAAGAAAAACCTAAACAAACACACCGTAAAAATCTGTAAAACGCCGCGGAAACTTAAACCGCTTCTACCACCATCATTGTGTTCAACTGGAAAAATTCAAAAGCATGCATGGATTAAACTGCAATACGCTACTGCAATCGATGTATCATGAATTAAGAAATTAATAAAAAAAAGTAAATAATCCCAAAAAGTTAGTTACCTGTAATCAAATATCATTGTTCCGGATTTTGAAATTCCTACCGATGAGGAACGCACAGAAAGCATCAACTGCGGCGTAAGTAATTTGATCGTCACTGAGAAGAAAATCACGCCACCTGCTCCTGCCAATCTCCCTCGGTTGGGATATTTGGTAACCGAGACACTTCTGCACGATCTCTTCCACCGAAGCCTGTGCGAGGTTCTCGAAGAACAGCCTCAGATCTAGAGGATCAGTGCACATCTCCAACTGGAACCTCGATTGCTTGAGCTTCCGCCTGTCAGAGTGATTCCAGAATCCGACGAAGTTGTGGTTAGGATTGTTCAGGAAAGTGCGGAGGTTACTCGGCACGCGGTTGGCGTGCGCCAGTTGGAAGATGAGGCACCGTCTACCGACGCAGAGTTGCAGCGTGTCCACCGGCGGATCGTTGGGGCCGGGAGTCCAATGAACGCCGAGGCCGACGACTAGGCAGTTAAGGTAGAGGTATCTGCGGCTGTTGTGGAGCGTGGTGGCTAGCCAGTGCTTAACGACGGTAGCGTTGGCGGTGATAGTGACGTTGAAGAAATCGTTCTCGCCGAGGGTAATGGAGTAGAATTGGTGACTAAAGCAGTTTTTCCTGGAAATGATTACAGCCATGTTTTGTATTTCGGTGTTTCTGCTATGCAGTTTTGGTTTCTCCACTAACCAGAGTTTGTTAGTGAGGATATTTAAATTGTAAATGGCTTGATAAAGGCGCGGATCGCAAGAGAGTACATGCATAGTTGTATACAAAAAAATAAAAATAAGATGAAAGAATGTAATTTACATTTATATTCTTATGCTTATTCTTTTTCTACTCCAACCTTCTCTGCATAATATATTAATTAAAAGTAATAATAGTAATAAATAAATATCAAAATAACAATACCAAAATAATAATAATAATAATAAGACTCTTAAAAAATCACTTTATTTAATAATTTTGTCAATTTTATTAACAAAATATTTGTCAAAAGATTATCTTCAAATTTTGAAACACATTATTGAACACATGTCATGTAATGAGCTATATAAGAAATGTGGGAAGCAACGACGGATAATTAGTAAGAAAAAGGGAAAGCATTAAAGTGTTACTCTTTTTGTCATAATAAACTCTTCTATTGATCATCACAAATTTTATTTTTGTCTCAATTTGACAATGAATGAAAAACTTTGTTTTAAACGAAGGAAAAATAGAAATTTTAAACCATACACACCAAGAAAATTTTCATTAAGATGAAACAACCATTATTTGTAATAAAAAACATGTCCACTAGTTATTAAAATTTAACAATGAAGATTATAGTGTTGTAGCAATTCACCTGCACAACATAGATATCAATTTTGCTTTTGAAGAACGACTCTTAGGACTATGCCACAAAAGAAAACAAAATCACAATTCTTTAACTTAAAAACTCACAATAATGATTCCAAACAAAAAAATAACCACCAATGTTTTTGAGTATTACAGAAACAAACAAAATAACCCAAACCTATCAACCATCTGAATCGAACAACGGAAAACACCAAAAATCCTAACTTCGACGCGAGGTTCGTCTTCGTCCTTTTTCTTCTTCAATTACAGTGTTGTGGCCATTCACCTACATAAGGTAGATGTCAATTTTGTCTTTAAAGAATTAGTCCCAAGAATGTGCCACCAAAAAGTAAACAAAATCTAAGTTCTTTAACCAAAAAACCCACCACGACGATTTAAAAAAAAAAAAAAAAAACCAAACCTACCAACCATCAGGCTGAATCGAGCAATGGAGAACACCAAAAACCCTAACTTTGCGAGGTTCGTCTTCTCCCTTTTTCTTCTTCGATTTCACTTCAACACACATTAAAGAAGTGTAGTTGATTTCACTTCAACACACTTCGATTTCTCCTTTTTTTCTACTTTCTTCCTTTCTCCTTTTTTTCTTTCCCCTTTCTTTGTTTTTTTTTTTGTCAGCACAAAGACAACACTTTCTCGTCCCTTCATTTTTCACCCTCACACCCACTGTCCAATATGTCTTTCTAGAAAAAAATTTTTAATAAAAAAGTAAAAGCCACCTCTGCCTCTAAATTTTTTTATAAAATTTATATTAATTTAAAAGATAAATATCACGTTGGCATGTCCCCTCATGGAGTAAAGAAATGGGTCAAAATAAGGAGTTACTTTATCATTTTCCTTTTATTTAAATTTTTTTTTTTAAGAAATGTGGGTGTTTACCTTAAAATTGGAAAATGTGTAAATACTATTTAATATAACCTTGAAGAAGATAAGCTTAATTTTAAAAAAATATAAATAAAATATATTATTAAATTAGACATTACTTCTTAATCAGGTTTACCGTTGTTTCATATGAACCAAATCGATTATTTAATAAGGAAATTTAAACTTTTTCAAATTTATTTGAAACTATCATGTTATATAGTTGATATAAGATAAATTAAAATAATGTTTGGATTTTGATCTTGTTAATGGGAGTCCGGTTGGAAACACTTAATTTGTTTTATGCTCTGTAGGTGTGACATTTAACTCTAGTTGTGGAATAGCAACAACAAAAATAAGCTCATTTCTCGCGTTCGCATACAGTGATGAGAAATAAGTCGAAAACAGAATTGCAAGATTATCACCAACCTCTATCTCGTTGATGAGAGGAGATTTGATTATCATGTTATGTAGTTGATCAAGAATATAGTCTACCTTGTTAATATATAGTAAAAATACAAATAAACTAAAATAGTTTTTGGATTTTGTCCTTGTTAACGGGAGTCCGGTCAGAAACACTCTATTTTCTCCATTTTTCTTGTGTTTTTATCTCAAAATCTCTTAAATCTTTCACTGGTTGGTTATTGTTCTTATATAAAGCTTTATCTAGAGTACTTGTCTAGGTATTTCGTCTCTCATGCATCGATCCGGAATATGGATTAATATTTGCTTCTTCACTAAAGATAGAGTCTTAAGGTTGGTGGACTTTGGTCAGTTGTTAGTTCTAGCCAAAAAATAAGAGGTCGATTAGTCAAAACATTCAGAGTGTTTTCTTCCTGTTTCCTAATTACCTTCTTTTATTATAAGGTCTCTTTTGAATCCTCTAACCTTTTGACCTATCATTTCTCATTAAGATTTTTCTTCAATAATATTCTTTATCTTTAATATATTTATTTAAGTTTGTAATCATTATTTTAATACCAACAATTTCAAATCTTATATGACCTTTCAACACCTATCGAAACTGGATTCGACGTCCAAATTCGCTTTCGGCCTAATGATCCAATTAACATTGCACCTAACACTACATAGGCCCTAACATTTAGTCTAAAAGGCTAAAAAGACTATAAAATGTAAAGAAACCACTCACTTATCAATTGGTATTGAGCATACTGACCCAATTGGCACTTGGCCTAACACTACATAGCCCCTTAGCCTTTAGTCTAAAAGACTAAAAAGGCCATATGCAAAGAAATCACTCACTTATCAATCAATATTGGGCCTAATGATGTGATGGGCATTTGGCCAACCGTCATATTTACTTACAACAATAAACATTTTGACTTTTAGTTGTGTTTTAAAATATCAGTAAAATTGCTTACTTTCATGTTACAAGTGGGTGAACGGAATTTGTTCCTTACTCACAGTTGAATCTAATATCACATATGAACTTGTGTCTTTGAATGACTGAAAACGGACCTATCCCCACATAACACCCTTCAAAAGAACATTATTATATTCCCTTTTACTTTATAAATGCTTACTTTTGATGACCAAGTCTCTACTTCACATAAATATTACCATTGCCTTTTTTCAATAAATATCGGTCAATTTGGTAATCGCTATAAAATTATAATCAAATACTGAACATTTAAATTTGACACACTCTGACATCTTCCCTAGGTCGTGTTCTTTTCAAAGGAATGATTTGAAGGAGAACAATTAGATGAATTTAGTTGGATTTGATAATGACATTTATGTTATTTCTTTTAAGATATTTGAAGATGATGATATAGTGGATTTAATAGTAAAATTTGTTAAAATTTGATGGGAATTTGACTAATGAGACGGATTAAAAAAAAGATTTAATAGATTAAAATACAATATTATTAAATTGTCGTTAATGATAAAATTAATATAAAGTGATATTTAAACGAGTTATAAATATTTTAGTAAATTTATTTTTTAAGAATAAAGTTTAAAAAATTGTTAATCAAAATAAAAAAGAATAAAACAAGTTTTACATAAAAAATTAAATATTTTAATTTCAAACACTAAAAATGAAAAAAATTAAACTATTGGAATCAGTTCAAACCACAACAGAATTTGTTCCCAACATACATATCTGATTCCCCCAAAGCTCATGTCCATGGTTAGGGATGAAAAAAAAATCTACGCGCGTGAATATTTACGGATAAAATATGATGGATAATTAGTACCCGCGGATATTTATTATCCACAGGTAGTGGATAATGGGTATTGTAGTATCCGCTTATAAACAGATTGGGTATAAGTAGTATACTATCCGTACCCACGGGTACCTATTATCTGTAAATAAAAAAATAATAATAATAATTTATATTTTATTAAATTTAATTTAATTAAAATTAAAATTTAGTTTATATTTTATTAGGTTAAATTTAATTAAAATTAAAATGTAATTTATATTTAATTTAATTTAATTTATGTTATATTTTATTTTTTATAATTTTATTTAATTTTTATTTAAAAGAATTATAAAATACATATCTTTTTTAAATATTTGCGGATATCCACGGATATTTTTTAAACAGGTATCCGACGAATAAACCGGCGAGTAACGGGTATATTTTTTTTTGCAAATTAGACTGGGAGTAGACAATATCCATGTCCGACCCAATCTGTTATCATCCCTATCCATGGTGGTTGTAAGGTGTCATGCGTAATAATATTAAACTAAAGCAAAATTATTTGTGTAAAATGACTTTATCTATTCTTAAATCTCCTCAAACTAGTGAGATCCCATCAAAACATTTCGTGCTTCACATCACTTCCAAATCGGTAAAAAAAAGCACAACTCACGTCTCAAATCCGCGCCTAATAATTTCTTTGAATAGTAAATAAATGAAAAAAGAATACGGTAACGGTGTTAAACCACAAACGATGACACCAGACGGTCCAAATTTAGATTACCATTTTCATAAAATAATATATTTTTGATATAATTAAATTAATTTTGCGACACCAAAATAGTTTGTTGTGACGTTGGCTGTGTGTCGAATGGAGAATGGATACTAGGATATATATAGTGTTTCTTTATTTCAGATGGTACAAGTCAAGATTATGGACATGTTAACATTTTACTAGAACTTTACAATTGACTACTTATAAAATTGATGAAAACAATAAATACATTATACTGTTTTTATTTAATTAATACTCACTTTTAATAAAGGTTGCAAACAATAAAGGTTACTTTATTTCACGTTAGATTTTTTTAAAATTATGTCTAAATATAAATTAACGTAGTTCTTTCTCCTAAAAACAAATTACTTAGATCAACAATTTGTGGGTAATTTATTCATCTTACTTGAAACAAATTTAAGTACCTTTGTTGTTGAATTAAAAAATTATAATATTTTTGGTTGCTCATCCAAAACGATGTAAAAATGTTAGCTTATTTATTTTACGACTTTGATGTATAAAATTAATAGCATACATGTCTTCAAAAATAATTTTCTCGACCCCCAACACATGCATACTGTCTTTATTATAAGAAAATGCGGAGTTTCTTATTTTTGTAATAATGTTCTCTTAAATATCAATAGTTCCTTGTTGAGCAAGCTTTTTATATACTTAGTTGATCAGGTTATAACATAAAGAAAACCCATAAAAAAGATGAACCGTTTTAGTTTTTAAGAAAGATTTTCTTTTAGAAAACGTATATATGATAGTAAAGATGAATAATTTTCTCTAGGTTTGTTTGATCAACAGAAAGAAAAACAAAACGGATGACAATATATATTTTTATTAGATTAACGAAAAAATAAAGTAGTATAAAAAATTGAAGATTAAAATAAAATTAAAAAACCCTTTACTTATTTTCTCTGCAAATTAAATTTCAAATTTCCTTTCTCCTTCAGCAGTGGTAATAAAAGCAGTCGTATGATCTCAACTCCTACCTATTAAGTAAAAATTCAACGATTCCAATGAGAAAAATGCATTAAACCGAATACCGTTTGGAAGCAGTGAACGCAATATACGTGCCCTAAATGGAGAAATAAACCCTCTCATGCTAACAAGTCCAAAATAAGGAAGCATAATAGAGTGAAATGAGTAAAGTACGAAATAAACCGGAAGATTTTGTGCTATAGTAAGAGATAAGCATGAGTTACCTAACGGGTTTACACGTTCCACACACGGCTGTTCCTTCCGACGAGGAACGCACAGTAGGCATCAACGGTCGCATAAGCAATTTGCTCGTGGCTAAGATATTTACGATCCCAATCGCTCATGCTGATCTCCTGTCTCTGCTCCACTTCGAAACCAAGGCATTTCTCCACTATCTCCTCCACTGAATCTCGTTCGAGATTCTCATTGTTCTTAGTTACCGCAACAAGCCTCAGATCCAGAGGATCGCGACACATATCCAAACCGTGATCCGAATGCTCCAGCTTCCGGCGGTCCGAATGGTTCCAGAATCCGACGAAGAAGTGAGAGCTATGGTTCAGGAACACGCGGAGTATATTCGGCACGGTGTCAGCGTGAGCGAGTTGGAAGATGAGGCAGCGGTGACCGACGCAGAGCTGCAACGTATCCGCCGGAGGATCTGAGCCACCGGGAGTCCACTGGACTCCGAGACCGACAACAAGGCGCTCCAGGTAAACTTCGCGGCGACGGAAGTAGAGAATGGTGTTGAGCCAACGGCGCACGACAGAGGCGTGGGATGTGACAGTGACGGTGACATAGTCTCCGTCAATCTCGACGGTGTAGACGTGGGACCTGGGTCTGTACGTGCGGTGGATGACTCTAGTCATAGTTTGTAAACGTGTGAGGGAAGAAACAGAATGGGGAAATGAACGGAAAAGTTTATTTATGTTGAGAATTATAAGCGGCTTGTCTTGTCTGCATGACTGCACACTGTGCTCAGTAGTGCCACTATGTGGTGTACGATACTACGCTCTGGGTAGCAATTTGTACGGTTCAACTGCTTATTCACTGGTTAATAAGCACTATTAATTAATTTTGTTTTTATCAAAATAACTGTATTTAATTTAAAATTGTTATTTAATTTTTTATTTAATTAATTTTAAGAAATATATTAATTTAGTTATTTTAAATTTTCTTTTTAAATTTAGTTATTTTTCATAAATTAAAAAATTACAACAATTTTGAAAAACCTCCAGTAACCATGCATTTCTGCGCCTTTCCTGTCTCCTCTTGACTGGTAACTTTTTTTTTCGGTGGGACCCATGTTTGTCTTTTCTGTTTTATCCGTATTTTCCTTCCAAGTCCTTGTGCAGAAGGACATAAAGAATAATGTGAGATTTGTGTTGATTTAGGTGGATAGATATTGATATTTTTTTGAATGGATTTAGAAAGTAAAGTAAGTAAATTTAGAAATAATTTTTATAAAAGTTAGTGAAAGATTTGATTGACGTGATAGATAAAATAAAAAATTATAATAGATAAAATTTTGTAATTACTATAATACCCTTGATAAAAAACATTAAATAATTTTTAAATTAGTTAAAAATATAAAATTTTAAAAACTATCACTTAATAAACTTTAATAAAAATTAATAAAAAATCAATTATTATATTATTATAATTATTTTTAAAAGATTATTATTATTCAATATAAATTATTTATTATTATTGTTAATTACAATATATTATTTATTATTAATAATTTATTAGACATATATTATTAATTATTATAAATCTATATTATTAATTATAATAATTATTACACAAATAAATATATTATTTATTATTATTATTTTATTATATATATATATATATATATATATAATTATTAATAATATATATGTAAATTATAATTTAAGAATAATATATTTTATAATTATAAATATTTAAAATATTGTGAGAAGAAAAAGTTTTGAAACTGGTTAAAATTGTCAAAGTGTCTATTATCGTTACAAATCTTCGTATTTTGTAAAGATAAAAATTTTGTGAAATCTCACAGATCCATCCGTTCACATGCTTTTAAATCATCTGAAACGAACATGAAAATTTTATAAATTCATCCGCGCAAATCAACGGATTTATACAATCTGCGCAAAAGAACACTACAGGCAAGAAATGGTTATTTAAGAATTAATTTCTTCTTTTTCTTAATTATTATTAGTATTATATGACAGAATGAATGGAAAATCGAATTGAAACGAGATACTTAAAAGCTCAAACTTAAAAAAAAATATTTATGAATGTTAGGTACAACTATTATTGGAAGAAATTGATAACACAAAATATTAAAAATTGATATATTTGTTCGATAATTTTATATGAATTAAATTTGTTCTACTATTAAAATATACTAAAGGGAAACATTAAAATAATGGAAAAGGTTACTTAAATAGTACGTATAATGGTTGTAACTTAAAATAAAAATATGAAAAAAAATATATTTGTCACATATCATTTTTCTGTTCAATTCTAAACTATAAAATAAATATAAGTAACATATCAAACTAATATAGAAAAATAAATATATTATAAGAGCAACTATAAGAAAGAGGATGAACAACAAAATTCACGATGATGTTAGAAAAATTGAACAAAAAAGAATTATAATAAATATTTGGAGAAAAGAGAAGAATAAAAATATGAAAACGCATTTTTAATCCTAATTGTGTTAAAACTGATTTTGGTCATTGTACTAAACTGATAAAATAATCATCCGACAATTAAAATATGTGATCTAATATTAAGTTAAAATTTAATTATGATTTCCAATGGACAGAAGGTTAGAAGAATTTACTTTACATATTTTGGTGAATTTGAAGAAGTATTTATAAATATGAAAGTTTAGACGCCATAATTAAACTTTACTAAAAGTAGACCAATTAAAAATAATTTTTTCATAAAAGTATTAAAAAAAGAAGTTAATCTCTTAAAAAATAACTCAAAATAATATATAAAAAACATTAGAAACTACTAAAAAAATATATTAGGTATACTTTATAAATAAATATGGTTAAATACTTTTTAGTAAAAAAAAAGTTTAAATCGAGTTGAAAGTGTTTATCACGAGTAAACATAATATTATATTTAAGCCATTAAAAGTTTACCAAAAGCACAATCCCATATTACAAAATGTGGTTTGAGTTTCCTAACATGTATCAAATTCCAACTCCATTTTACTTCCTTATTATGCAAAGTTTCGGTTCGTCTGAATACCTCTTTTAGCACTCAAGCGAAATTTAAATTATTAACGCATGTGAAAAATGTTGAAACTGATTCTTACACTAATTACGACATTTTTCGAAAAAACGAGGATACAGCGAAATCATCCCTGAATAGTGAGTTTCAGTCACGAACCTAATGAAGCAAACAATAGCAATTTCAGTGTCACCGTGGCAACAGGTGAAATTGACACCAGTAGCAGTAAAATTCGTTCGTGGAAACTAAGCTTTAACGCATAACATTTGCGCATATTATGAAAGAGTTAGTTACCTGTTGCGCTCTAAATTTCCCAAGCCCTGTATCTCAACCCGATAAGGAACGCACATAAAGCACGAACCGTCGCAAAAACGATTTGATCGTCGCTAAGATTTTCGTTTCGCCAATCGCTCTCGGCCACCTCAAACCGTCGCTCAACTTGGAAACCAAGACATCTCTCTATCACGATCTCCTTAGGTAGGCGTCCACGGAGCAGAGTATTCACGTACAGCACCAGATCCACAGGAGCCCTCGCCACCCGCAGACGGTGCCTCGAACATAACAGCTTCTGCGGATCCCAGAAGTTCGACAGGCCGACGAAGGTGTGCGAAGGATTTAGGAGGAACGTGCGGAGTTTATTCGGCACAGTTGTCGCGTGAGCCAGTTGGAAGATGAGGATGCGGCGGCCAATGAGGAGCTGCAGAGTGTGCGCCGGAGTATTTAAATTGGCGCCGCTGAGAGTCCAATGGACGCTGAGACCGACGACCAGGCGCTTGAGGTGAACGTAGTAGCGGCTGGAATAGAGCGCTGCGGTGAGCCAATCTCGAACGGCGGAGGCGTTGGCCGTGACGGTGACGGAAATTTCAATTCCGGAGGCGTGGATCTCTTGCAGCAAGGAGTAGAAAATTACGTTTCTTGAGGTGACCGCGTCCATCCTAGGGAAGAAACACGGGTAACATAATTAATATCCGCTTTAAAGATTTTGCATCACTTTTCCTTACATCAACTAATTGAAGGTATATATAATAACATTAGGAATGTATAATTAGATCTTGTTCTCGTCAAAGTCAAGGGGACTTTAATTAATCCATTAAGATCTTTTATTTGACTCTTTTTTTGAATTTTTTAATTTGTAGACAAAGATTTGGTAAAGAAGGTCTCCCTATATCTATTATATTTATGATATATAGATATGACACGCGTATAATATATGATATGTGTATTCAGTATGTTTATTTTCAAAATAATAAAATATAATACGTGATATGGTATATGAATATTGAAAAATGTACAATAATTCTTAAAAAAAAATATAATAATTATATAATTCTTATTGTGTGAATCCAAAATTCCTAATTAGAGACCAATTATTTTGGTAATCAAAACTTAGTATTAATGTTAGCGATCAATTTTAAAATCAATTCATAATTGAAATTATTTTAATTATCAATTTAAAGACCAATTATAATTTTTTTGAAACTATTTTAGTTATGATAATAATTAATTATTTTTTGTCACTAAAATTAATCATTATTTAAATATTTTCTTGTAATATATTATAACTTTATAAATTAAATATTTCATTAAAATATTTCAAAATATCAAACACAACACGTCTTAAATAAAAATACATAACCCAAATAAAAATATCAATGTATCATAACCGTATATTAGTTCCTTGTGTATGCTTCTACGGCCAGGAGGACCAGTGATATTCTTACCAAAATAGCGCTTTTCAGTATTCATTTAAAATTTATTATTTGGTATTATTGCATTTGGATTTATATTAATAAAAATAATAAACAGTGAAAACGATAAGAATGACCATGAGAAGGAGAAGAGTATTTATACAAGATAAAGCGAATGAAAGGAAAAACAGAGAGAGAAAATGCTAACAAAATATATTCAGCTAACAAACTAATCAGAGCAGTAGTTAAGAGCTCCTCAAAGCTGGGAATGAATATTTAGCATTCCTGAGCAGTAGTTAAGAAAAAATGTTGAATTATAAATATGAATAGTTAGAAGAAAGGGTGAAATGCAATGTTGCGTTTGCACTTTCTGTACTAAAGTGTTTTACCAGATAAAACTTTGATCTTGCTGGGCCTGGCAAATCTTGTGTTATTTGCACCCACGTGCTTATATGAGGCAAGTGAGACACTAGTCAACAATGACGCACGGGTTTCAGGTAATGATGTTAGGCAAATATTAAACAAAATAAATAATAATAATTATATAACAAAAATTTATAAAGCCAAACAAATAATAATGATAATGATAATATAGAACACAATTTTAAATGAAGTAAATAGTAAAATAGTATAGGTTGAGATACGGATAATGTTGTCAAGGATAATACACAATCTTAAGGATATTGACAGATGACAATGTATAATATTAAAAAGGACAATGATTTTATGACTCTTATTATTTTATTTTCAACTTTTACTTTTTTTATGTAACTTAATGTGAGTCATTGATTAATGTATTTTTTTTTTTAAAGAATCAATGATACACTATAAGTCATGTCAGGAAGTAAAAGATGAAAGTTAAAAAATAAAAATTAAAATATAATTTTTCTATTAAGGATATGTGAACCTTATAAACATTAATGTCTTAAAAGAAAAAACACTATAAATTAAAGGATTAAAATACTTTTTGTGAGTCGATGTATTTGTTGTGTATTTTTCCTATACACCAAGTAGTATTTATAGATAATAAATAAAGACATAAGAGTCAATTGTCATTGATATGATTTAAACAAAATAATTTATAATCAATTTAAAAAAATGTTTATCCATGAATAACATTTATGTATAAAACAAATAATCTAAACAAACATGAGTAAGATTTTTATTTTAAATATTTATTTTTTAAATTATATTAAATATTTCCGATAAATGATTCTACTACTTATGATTCGGTATCTGATTTCGGCTCTAATCGTTATGGATTCAACTTCAGAAAAAATACTTAAAGAAAGAAAATTTGTAAAAGGCAGGTAAGCCTTTGTTCTTTCTGGTGGTTTTTTCTTCATTTCTCATACTTTTCCATTCTCTGTCATTTCGTGGGTTTCTTATATTTTTCTCAAACAAATTGGGCCAGCAAAGAGGTGATCAAGAATAGAAGAGTACTAACCAATCAAAATTCAATTTATAACAAGTTTTCTTTCGCTTCAGAAGTCTCATTCTCTGAACTAATTATTTATCCTTTTATTTATGTCTTGGGTGATTCGATGATGCTCCATTTAAGCCACTAAAAGTTTTATAGTGTAATTTTAACTTTCTTTCTCCTATTATGCATGATGAGACATAAACAATGGTCAAATATGCATGATGAGACATAAGCTAACTTTCTTTTAAATCACATATATTAACACATCTACATCAGGTATTAAGAAACATGGATAATTTTGGCATCATTGTTAAATATTATTAATTGTATAACGAACTTGCCCTAGCTTAAGATAAAAAGTGTTTAAATAAATTAGGTATTAGTTTCTAAAAAAACATACCCAAACAAAATATTCAACATAAAACCATTTATATATTATTGTATATTCATTGAAGTTGACATTTCTAAAAAGTATAGATCAAGTCAAGTAATATTGATTTGAGTTGGTGTAACTGAACTATAGTTTACATTATAGTTATTGTAACTTTCTAAAGTACATTGATTATATCATTTTCTTTTATTGGATATATATTTCATATAGCTGAACTTTATATTAAGAGAGTATGAGTATTACAAAATTCATAAAAGTTAGCTTAACTGAAATTAGGGACATCTATACAATATATAATGCCATTGAATTGGGGACCACTGTTTATTGGTTTAGGAAAATCCAGAAAGGAAGAGTGTCGTTTTACAAAAACTCAGTTTTAGAAAAAAGGTTGCGAATTAGATGTTCCTATGTTTCATTGGAAGAGAAGGAAACAAAGGGATGAAAGTTGCTTCTAGGTTCCTTCTCCTTTTTTGGTACAATGGTAGTTACAAGACACTCATTAATTATTTAAACAAGAAAAATATGTATTTCGTTCAAAATATTGTGTTTACTATTAAAAAAATTAAATCCAACTAATCAATCTACTTAAAAATATATATATTCTTTATTAACATTAATATATGTGTGTGAGAGAGAGAATAAAACATAACAAAAATTATAAAAGTCTGTTCTCAGTAGGACGGCTTAAGATTCATACCTAACTATAATGAATCTATCCGTCCACTTTGTTTATTGTAATGTAAATCAAGGGTGAATAGAAATAAATTAGGTCACATCTTGTCAATTATAAATATTATGATGAAATTATTTTACTTTTTTAATTATTAAACATGTACGTTTATATATATTGTCAAACTTGAAAATATTTTTGTTTTATTTTGAATAAGTTTTTAAATAACTAGCTTCTGTGTCATATCTAACAATATATAAAAATTTTTTTTTCTTTTATGTTCATATTTTATAATACCAATTCTACCTTTTACAATATAATTATTTATTAAATTTTTTAAAATTAATGGTTATTTTTACCTATTTCTATAAAACTGTTTATCTTTTTTTCTTTTTTTTTTATTCATCAACAATTAATTTTCCTATTCATTTCACTTTATTTTTAACATTTCACTTCATTTTTAATAAATATAAATTTATTTTATATATTAACTTAATAACATTATACTATTATCACTTACTAAGATAATATCATTCATACTTAGAGAATGTGTCGTATACACAGGCACTATCGCGCCTATGTATACGCTAGTATCTATAAAAAATATATTTTCTTGTGTCAACATTTTATATTTTTAATTTTAGTTCTAATTATTATTTTAAAAATTGATTATTTTATAAATAATTTAAAAATTGATTATTTTATCCTAAAAATCTCTTTTATCAATTATTTAAAAAAAATTATACATATTTTATTTTTTTAATTTTATATTTAATAACTATTTTAAAAACTAAATATATATTTTTTATTAATCTTAACTCAAAATTATATGGATTTCGCTAGATGTACTGTATAATAGATATATTATATATCGTAATAGTATAAAAAATTATAAAATTAATCTATTAAACCTATAAACTTTCACGCAGGCATAAAAACATTTACGGTAAATGTGGATAATTTATTTTCTTAACGAAAGTTTTCAATAGGGATAGCCTAGTTAGTTAAATAAAATTTGAAATCTTTTATGAAAAACTTTATACACATTCTACTAGAACACAGTATTTGTATGAATAAAGTTTAACAAAGTCTAATGAAGATAATGGAATCTACTTGAACTGATTAAATAGAATAATGTTATTATAAATTTTGTAACGTTGGAATGGCATAACAGAGAGAAGCATGAGTGGGGAAGAAAAGTGTAAAGAAAAGGACAGAAAACAGTACATGGGAGGGGCCAGGGTGTGAAATTTGGAGTTGCCAACTGTCCAGAAGTGTTGTCTATAATGGCATCACCTCCTCAATCTCCGCTCTATAAATATACAGTTTTTGAAGACAGCACATACCATGAAATCAACAGAGGGAGATCTTTGTTTTTAAACAAATCTTAATTTTTCTGTAATTTTGGCTCCTTTTCCCTTTTATCTCGCTATCTATGGTATTTTTCGATACCTTATGTCTCGCTCTCTGTAATTACAAACTCTTCCGCCATTGGATCTACCCTTCCTTCCCCTTCAGGCAAAGGTATTCTTTCCACTTTATGTTTTCTTCTCTGTTTACTTCTTTTGTATTATATTATTGTTGTTGCCATGGCTGTGACTACTTTAAAGTTGTTGACTTTCTTCGTTTTCATGGGTGCCCATTTTTAATCATATGTGGTTGCACGTTGCTGTGTAAGTTTATATGTATATATACATATATGTAACATGTAATGTGGGTATTAATGTATGAATACAATCTTCCCGGGGATAATTTGTTGTGTTGGCCTAGCTTCTTTCCTGGCTGAGAAACCATTCGTGTATTTCCCTTGCTTAGATTGCCTCATCCTTTTTTTGTGCCCTAAAGCTTTTTATGTTTCCTTTTTTATCTCAATGATTGTTTCTTTGTCTGTTCTGTTTAAAAGTTTGAATAGGGGCTTTGGGTGGCTTAAAGGTGTATCATTGTAGTAAGATTGTTAATTTGGTTAGGTTCAGCTGATTGAATTTTTGTCTCTAATTTATGATGCAGGGTCTGTCTGTTCCTGGGATTACATTCTTTTATCTTTAGATATTGAGGGAGTGGTATTGCTTGTGGAAAATAGACCCTGGGAAGGAGAAGAAAAAAATTTGCTGGGCAACTATTGCTTGGATCTGTGTAATGTAAGAAGAAGCCAGAGAAGCAGAAAAGGAGGTATCCGAATCGGATTTGAGATGTATTGAAAGATGTCTTCTTGATGATTTACGAACAATTAAACCCTTAGTACATAATATCCGTTTAGGAGGTAATTTTGTATGATGGGATGAGTTCAAACATTGAATTTGTGAAGCCAGTTTCGAGATTTATAGGATAACAAGCAAGGAGAAGTTAAATTGGTTTGGTGGTTCTTGGATGGATAATAAAAGTGTCAAAAATAAGAATATCGAAGTTGATCTTGAAAGTGGATTGCCACTAATTGGAGACGATTCAAAGAAAGCCTCTGCTCCAAGTGGTGCAAAACAAGGAAAGACATTATTTGCTAAGGTTTCTGGTGGGTTCGTTGGAGGTTCGTTCAAAGATGATGTTGTGCCAAATTTATTCCGCTATGAATCACGTTTTAGTGAAGTTTCTGGGGATTTGATGAAAGCAACAGGCAATCCATTGATGGCGAAAGATTCGGAAAAACGGAAAAAGACCTGTAATAAGAAGGCTCCGAAACCTCCAAGATCTCCACAAGCTCCTTCATTGGATGCAGCTGACCTTAAGCTAATCAGAGAGATATCTGAACTTGCCATGTTGAAACGCGCGAGAATAGAGCGAATGAAAGCATTGAAGAAGATGAAAATTGCTAAAGCATCGTCAGGACCATCATCATCTTCCAGTACCAGCAGCTTTTTGGCTATGGTTTTCACTGTGGTCTTCTTTGTTGTGATAATATTTCAAGGTAACATTTGGGATGAAAGTAGATTTTTGTCATGGCTGTGACTATATTATAAGCATGCACATTATTACAACATGTAGGAGGGGTTTAGCATTTTCATTGCTACCTAAGCCAGGCCATTCCTAATTTTCAGATTGATACTTACGTATTATTTTGTGATAAAACAATGGTTCTGTCAGACATCAAGACAATCAAGATATACTAGAAAATCTTGTGGAACCTGAATTGTTTAGAAATTTTCTGACATACTCTACAGAACTTGTTTCTTTTCCACATTATGTACTGCTCATGTTTGTTTCATTTTCTGACGAGTGACAACATTTTAGCTTTCTTGATTTTCTTTAATTAGAAGTTGGTTTTGCAGGCGTGCCATCTAGAACAAGCTCAGTGGCAAGTTTCCAGGGATCTCCTGTGTCTACGGGAGAATCGGAGGGAGGTCTAATTTCAGTTCACTACCAACTCAATCCTTCTGCAAGCGAATCAAATGTTACTGCTTCAGAATCTCATAAGTAAGCTCAAAATGCATCATGCCTCATAAAAAACTCATTTTTTCCCCAATATCAAATTTTCTCATTGACGGTATTGGAAAATTGTACACCTTGCAGTTTTGTACAGCAGGTGGCAGGTTCAGATTTGCCTGAAAAATCGAGAAGAGTTTCAGGATAATGCTGTTCCATCATAAAAAAGAATATAATTTTCCTGTATTTAAACCAAACGGTACTCTTGTTTCTCCTACAGCCTCTTTGTCTTGACTTTTAGAACATATATTTATTTATATACTGTTAACATATGTTAACTTATCCCTGTTATGTATATTAATCAATGTTTGGGGTGAGTTAAATAACCAGAACGGTGCTGCTAGCGTTTTCCATTGCCTTGGGCCAAACACGTGTTACTTTTCACGTCAGCAACTTTCTGTTTGGAGATTATTCTTTTGAAGCCGCGACCAAGCTTTCAATGATTCTATTTATTTGTTCTTCTGCTTTCTTTTGTTGTCACAAAGACAACTGGTATGTAATCATGTGCTTTTTGTGACAAATATTTTACGTACAACAAGCATATTACACGACAGAGGGGGCTTCATCAATTACTTATCTTTTCAGAACCAACAATTCTGGTTCAGCCGTGTGGCATTCTAACTTTCAATTTTAATAATAAAAAGGTGTCAGGTGTGGCTCTCTTTGTGTGATTCCAGTTTGACTTTTACTAGCATGAACACGTGAAATTGCTTCATATGGGATCCCAACAACAAAAATTACGCAAAGTTTATCTTCCAATCCAAGACGTTTAACGTGCTTCTAGTAAGCGCTTTGGACTTGTTTGAAAGAAATAAGGATGAGCTAGCTGTATTAATCAGTTTTATAAATAAAGCTGGTTTCCCAAGAATTTCAAATTACTACAATCTGTGTTTCAAGGAAAGTCCTTTGCTTAATTATCATCTCAGGTCCAATGGGCACCCAATGTTAGATAATTGTAAAATAAAAAACGCAATAATATTTTTATTTGTGTTTTAATACACAATATTATATAAGAAAAGATATCAATTATTCTCATGAGTGACGTACGTTTTTATTCTCCGTATCTGCATTGCATATCAATCAAACTGAAAGCAACTTTTGACTTGCACACACTAAATCTCCTCCATTCATATCCGTCTTAATATGCAATAAACGAGAGGACTGAGTAGCAATCAAACAAGAAGTTAGGGGCTGAAAGTTAAATAAATAATAAACAGAACCGGATGCTGAGTTTGTTAGCACCTATCTCATACGAAGCTTCCTCAGATACATAGCTCTCAATCTGTGCAAGAAGAAACCTCTGAAAGAGTGAAAGAAAATGTTTTGGTTCATGTCTAACCTGAGTTTCATTCATATGGTTTATATAGAGTTGCTTCAAAGTACACAAACAATGAATCGGTGAACGAACCATACATTATGCAGAATCAACCATCTAAATAACAGTACTACTACTGGTATAGTACTACAACTATATACTAAGTGCAATCACCTACAAGTACAAGCAATGGAACAGAGAAAAGAGGTGAACAAATCAAGCCTTTAGCAGTAGTTTGATAATAGCCGAGGCTACATCCACAAGCTTCTGCACAATGTCGTTTCTGTCTCCCAAGGGTGCCTGAGTTGTGCCGGAGAATTTCTTGTCGCAGTTACTGATTTCTTTGAGAGCATCAGAAATGCAGTAACTGGCAAAGCCAAAACGGCCTTGGCTAATAGCATCAGCAGCTTGCGGAAGAATGTATTTGATGAGAGGGATATAAGACTCAGCACAGAAGGCCAAGGCTTGCTCCAACTCACGGTCTGGGGTCTGCTTGAGAAGACCCTCGATGTAACTCAGTGTATCAGTTGCATTTACCACAATGTTGTTCACCATTAAGAGGGCCACTGCTTTGAGATCAGGTTTTGGACTGAGAGGGTTTGAGTGCAGGATGGAGCTGCAGAGATCGTAAAAGGGTGTTTTTCTGCATATTTGGTCTACCAAGTCACCATCCCCATGGAAAGATGGTTGGGACAGTGTGAAGGGAACAGAAATAGAAGCTACAAGAATCATTTGGATTGCAAAAGAAGACACACAACTTGGGATCCTCTTCATTTTTCTCTTGTGGTGATGGATAGGGAATGAGAATGAGAATGGTGTAGGCTTTTTTTTTTTCTTGGCTCCTATATTAGGGTCACAAAATGATCATTGGGAGTATATATAGTATATAGTATATAGTATATACCTCACATGGGAACAGAGAGAAATGAACGTCTAATAGGGTAAAACAAAAGAGAAAGATAGGTTAAAAAATAATGTAAGAATTTTTGTGTGAAACAACAGGGTTATATACAAGCATAGTTTATATATAAAGAAACCACAATAGAAGAAGACAATGCCTTAGATTGGTTTCTTTCTACATCTAAAAGAGATTTTGTAAGTTAAACAACACAAAAAATAAGATTGTTGGACCCCTTATGCTATTGACATGTTGCAGTTTTTTTTATGTTGAATACTGATATATCTGTTGTTTAAAGTGACTTAGGCCATGGTTCACGGGTGTCTTATTCACTTGGCTTTTCTGGTGAATGCCACGCCTTCTTTGGTGTCCCCTGCTTTACCACAAGAAGCCAAATTTGAGAACTTTCTAGAGGATGCTTTCTTTCTTCATTGAACCCTTCTTTTGGAGCTAAAGAAAGAAACACGACCACTGTTTTGGTAGCAGATTTCATTCTTTGAAACAAAGCAGCCCCATGTTTACGTGTAATACACAGGTTTCTCTGTTTTTCTAAGATCGAAGCAGAATCATGAAGTAGGCACTAAAGACATGTGCTAATTAACAAGAATAACCGACATTGTCGTCTGCTTCTCTCCTAGAGACTTTCAATTCTTGTTAGTTCTTTCTATCACATTTGAGCTATTCTCATGTTTGCATCAAACAATTGTTTCAATAAAAGAAAGCAACTTTAATACAATATTAAACTCTACTACATGGAGGGTGCACTATTCAACTTGAATAATAACCAAAACAAACCAAAAGTTTTGTTAACTAAGAAAGGTAATTAATACTATTTCATTTTATTCGTTAAAACTTGACATCATAAATAAAAAATTAATAAGAATATATTTGCAATTAAATGAAAAGCATTTTGGAATGATATCATTTAAAAAGGCTTACAAAACAAAATGGGAATTGAACCCGACGTGAATCGAACACGCAACCTTCTGATCTGGAGTCAGACGCGCTACCATTGCGCCACGGATCCACATCTTTTAATTATTTTGTATGTTATATAAATCATTTATATATCGACAATTAAAATATTTCATTACGGTTACTTGACAAACTGAGAGTGGGGGCTGGAAGTGAAATTCCAAATTCACTTTAAAATTATATGATAATATGTTAGTCGTTCATAATAAAAGAATTGCACATTAATTCATAAAAAAAATTGGACCGTCCAATTTTATCACACTAGCATAATAAGAAACACACAACTCGATAATTTCCAATACCATTGATCTCTATAGTTTTCATTTTCATACTATCTTCTCCGTATCCTTTTACATTTTGGTTATGACGACACGGACACAAGATATAATAATTAATTTCTACTTTTTAATAATCATGGATTTGTATTGCAACGCAAAAAAAAGAATAATAAGTGGCGGGTTTTTTATGAAATGGTTTAAAATCAAGTTATTTTATCAAAATAAAGAAAGTATTTAAAATAAAGTTGCATTGTCATTGCAGTAACTTCAAACTCATTTGGTTCACTGCGAAGACGATCAATAAATAAACATCTTACGATAATTATTTTCTACTTTTTCGACAATCATTTTTTGTAAATACACACAAAAGCTAAAATTAACCTTAAAAAATTCAGAGTGGGAATTGAACATGACGTGAATCGAACACGCAACCTTCTGATCTGGAAGTCAGACGCGCTACCATTGCGCCACGGATCCACGGTTGCTGAATTTCCTGTTCATCTGTTATGTTTTATATATAATATGTCAAATACACATCTCGGCAGAAGACAATGTGCAAATGTGTAAATTGATTTTTGAGAAATTTTAATGGGAAATATCATTCTTTGATGATTCAAGATGTCGCCGACATCAGGCATACATGGTTAAAGAATGAAATTTAGAGTTTATAAAAATTTACTTAGTGAAATAAGTTAAATAAAATAACAAAGAAATTTGTTATATATTCAATGATGAGTTAACACATTCGTAACAAAACAGGTTAGTTAACATTCAACCACATTGTTGACCGACTACACAAAGAATTTCTACATTGGGTTAAATTATGTGACCTGTTTATTTTCTTTTGAGCTTTCATATTATAGGCAAAAGGAGTTGATAAATTGATTTTTTTTTTAATATAAAGCCCTTTTTTTCATTTTTATATTACAGAAAATACAATGGTTAATTTCTGGATGATAGGGATTATAATTGAAACATGTTTATTTTATTTAAGTAAAAAATATTTTTCACTTTTAAGATATCACAATATAGAAAATAAAATGATCAATTTCATATATGATATTTTGTCAAAAAATTGTGAAGAATTAAAACAACAAAGGAACTGGTAAAATCTCTACCGCAATTAATTCTCATAAATAATTATAGTGGGTAAATATTTAACTAATGAATTCTAATTAATGAATAGAGATAGTTACATGTCAAAAAATACTTTTTATCTTATCCTTAAATATCTGTTCTACCATTTTTAGTTAGAGTTATATTGCAATGTAAAAACAACTTAAACATAAAAAATCGAAACATTATATTCAAACAGTAGCTGAAACTATTAAAGTAGTTTAAAAGAAATATAACGTACTGAGAGAAAATAAATCAAGAAAACTAAGTAACTCAGTAGCCTAACTAATGAAAATAAGGTGTAGAGAATTTCATATTACTGACATGCCAATTAAATAGCTCAATTATCAAACTTTATATTAAGAATTAATGACTTCAAAAAACACATAAATATGGCATGTTAAATTCTTTCAGAGCTATATTACTGATCTGTCTCAAAATTCTTAGTACCTTGAAATACTATGACTGAACAAGCAAGTGATAAATTTCCAAGTTCCAACTAATCTCATTGATTTATCTAACTCTATATTTGAAAGGTAAAATGAGGTTTATTGCTTTACATGTCCAATCCCTTGTAACTCTTTTTACTTTTCAAAAATTTCTGTTATCTACTGCAAGACTAAAAGACTACTCATCCTTTTGCTGATCCTAAGTAAACCTATGCTCCTACAGAAGTTAGAAGGGAAAAAGAGGTGGAGAAAGGGGAACAAGAATATACAGGTCTATAGTACAACAAGATAGCAGATAAATCAAAATAAAATAGATCTAGCCACTATAATCCTCACTGGAACTGGTGACACATTGCAAACAAGGATTCCTTTTCTTATCATCAATTAGGCAGTTGAGAAGCTAACAGGATGGACATCTCCATCCTCCCAGGAGAACCTTCATAGCCATTCTTTATAATCCTCATGAACTCCTCCTTTACCGAATCAATGTCCAGGAAATTATTGTTGTTAGATCTCAAACCCCAGTAGAAAACTACATTTGGCTCTGTTCTCTCACTATCAACATATTCTGTAGGGTTAGGGTCACAAAATCCTTGAGTAATCTCCAGCTGCAGCAAACAAAACTATATGAGGAAATGAACACAAAATTCATTCCTGATTGATTCATTATCATGAGTGAGATTCCCAAAAGTAACATTAAAATTAACAGCAGAAGAGGATATTTTTACAACATAAGTATTTATGCCAAGCCCATAAAAGTGACCTTAATATACTTATTGAAGCATCTCCAGTGTGATTATAATGAATGGAATGGATCATAGTCACTTCTAAAGTAAAAGTGAATGTAATTATATCAGAAACCAAATTTACCATTTGAGCAACTTACATGCACAAGAAGACCTCGAAAGCGTGACTTTACCCAACCAACCCATTCTACCAGTGCATAATGGTTAGGAGAAGAGAGACAAATTTTGAGAAATCGGGAGTATCTTTCTGTGTATGGAAAAGGCTCGAATACATTATCCCAGAGGAAATCTGGCTTCAAAATATCCTTCAACCCAGCCATATACAGAAAATGAGAGACTTATTTAAATAGGAGCATCAACCTCAATTATGGTTATCCAAGAAGAAGAAAGTAGTTTGATACACAGTGCATTATGATTAAGTCGCTCGGGATAAAATATAAATAAGAACACAGGTAAGAAAAATGCATACCGAAAAGAGATCTAGGTTAAGCAACACACAACATACACTCGCCGCATTATGCCCACGAATAGAGTTAGTACTGATGTAGTACAAAGTGTTTTAAGTTATTATTTATCATTTTCAGCTTAAAAAGGGCGAGCCCTTACTCTTGCATATCTAAGTACAATAGAAGATCAACGTTACATAGTTTGTTTGGGGTAAAATACTATGAATTGATGTTTTTAGCTTTGAATTTCTTTTACTAATATACTTTATATTACACAGGATATAAGTCGTCATAAGTGTATTTCTTCACCCTTAGAGGTCATACAACAAGTGAAGGTAGTGTAAACTACAGGTTGATATTATAGAGTGTTATGTCGATTTTAACTAAATTTATTATTATTTAAATGTTTCAGTAAGTATTTTATTGTTTCTAATATAATCCACATATGAGATAATGTGAACGACTATATATACTGCCAGCCATACAACAAGTGAAAATATTATTCCGGTAAAATTTATACCAAAAGGACACCTAGTTTAAACTACACAACATTCCCTTGTCATGTTTTGTATAGAAGAATTCTTAAGAGCTAGCAGCCATATAAACCGTGTGGATTCTACCACACAGAACATTATGATTAAGTAACCCTAGAAAATGTGTATAAACACAGGTAAGTCACTCTGGAAAATGTGTATAATTACAAAGGTAATGTATATCAAAAGGAGACCTAGGTGGTTAAGCAACGCAACATACCTTTGTCATTTCATGTCCCCGAAGAAACTCATTCCTGATCCGAAAGAAGGTGCTTCTAGTAATATTTGTATGACAATGCTCATAACGGCTAGATGGCAGAAATATAGGCATTAAGGACCGTGTCTCTATCCCGTCTATAGCTGCTAACATTCCTTCCTGCAACATCACTGGAGTAGGCCAGGGCCAAAACGCAAATGTTTCAAAAAAGTTCATAATTAGAGCGTTCAAGGTGGCATCAGGATGTCTTAGAAAAACATATGCTGCAAGAACTGTCATATGAACTCCTCCCAAATAACCAAGCAACTGCAAAGGAAATTATTACTTCATGTTAAGCATAAAATTAAAGTTCAAGCACAGAGTTATGAAAGCAACCGTTACTTGAAACTACAAATGCACTTACGGTTCCATAAACTCCTCGCCGTTTTGCCCACAGTTTAAGACATCGTAGAATGCATTGAAATTTCTGAAATACATGAGTTGCATTAAAGAGACAATAATGCATAAGAACAATAAAGCAAAACTACCCCACTTGCATGGAACCAAATATAAAGGGAAGTTAGTGCCTATCCTCAACTCGGAGAACGTCAACAAAAATCAATATATTTAACATCCTTTGGATCATCAAGATAATTGTCCAATTGCTTATGAATCTAGCTATTCTCTTTTACTAAAAAGAAATTATTGGTGTGCACCTTACCTCTATATTAGGAACTAGATGGAAAATGTATTTATTTGCTCGTACTCCAGACAAACTTTTCCAGCTTGTATCATCAATATTCCTCAAGAAAAATGGATTTAATATGTCAACATTCTGCAAAACAAACGGCATTGGTTATTTACCATAAAAATGGTTTAATGCATAACGCAAAGAAGCAGTGACATTAATTTGAAGGAATGTTGAGCATAATGATTTGAAAAGGTCTCCACACATGCAAAACTCCTTACATTTTTCAATGTATTTTCACATTTTGAGAACTACATCACGTTTCCTTACACTGACCTCAGGAACATATAGTACGTTAAGCCGAGCATATGGAAGATCAATGGAAACCCCTTCAAATTTAAATCGCATTAAAGGGACTTTTGCATTCTTGACACAGTGAATATATGATACTTCAGGTCTCCTTTTAAGCATGTCGTGCAACACAATAAAAAAGTCTTCCTGTATAGATCATATTCATATCAGTAAAAATTAAGGCAAATGTTACTGAGCCTAAGGAATGATAAACAAGAGAAACACAATTAACTTACCGCAATTGACGCAAAGAAAGGAGCAACACACAAAGCATCAATGTCAGAACCTGAACTGTGAACCTAAACATTATTGAAAGTAAAAAAAGGAGAAAGCAAGCGTTAGATATGTGAAAAAGTTTAACAATCACATCCAAGCAAATTAGGTGAAATCCTAATACGACTATTTTTTATCTCTCATCTTATTATTGATCAAGAAAATCAAACGGTACAGGATTAACAAATGGAAGAACTTACTCCAAGGCCATAAGATCCATAAGTTAATACTGTGGCAGATGTGACAGCAATTTGGTGCTCTGGTAGTTGATGCAGGCAAGCAACCTTCTTGATCCACGATGAGACTACCTGCAAAGTGAATAGCATGATAAATAAGGTAATTAGATGATAAAATATAAATGCATGATCTGTGATTAATAGGAATACCATCAAGATAGTACTGTAAGTTCCTAACCAAATATCATGATGCAAATTCAAAAAACTAAATTTAAAGAAACAGATTATAAATACTGGAATTTGCTAACATCCCTGGATGCTCAAAAAATTAAAAAGCTATACCTGTTGGGAAAATGCGAACTTGTTCGTTGAAGTGTTGTCATTAGTAAATGAGTTCAATAATTCGCACAGTTTTAAAATCTTACCACTATTCTGAACAAAGTAACATCCTTTAAAGTAATACTTATTTATAGGTTTTTTAATATAAATTACACAGAAAACAGTTCATTACCTAAAACAATTTATTACTATTAAAACAACAACGACAAGTTTCTTTAAATTTTCTTACTAGTAAAAATTTTTAAGGTGACATTATAACATTTGCTGAAACTGCTAGTTCCTCGCTTCAAACGTGAAAAACGAAGTTCAGAATGCATTGCCAACCACACAAACGTGAAAGGTGAAAAACGAAGTTCGGAATGCATTGCCAAACACACACTTCTTTCTAGGATAAAAGAAAACCTAGTTGAAGTAACTAGTAAGGACAATGTTGTCGTACACAATAAACAATTTTCAGTCATACATGAGAAAAAGAAAAATTCAAGAAAATGCAAATAAATCTTCAGGTAAAAAATAAAATAAAGAAGCAACCTTCATGGAAAACAGAGAACGCGTCCAAAATGCAACCCATGCATTCAAAAAGAAAACAAAGAATGAAAAGGTGGCAGCAAAAACCACGGATTAAGAACAAGCAGGGGAATGCTGCACAAGAAAACCTGTTTAAGCTTCCGAATAACACTTTTTCGTTTATCCTCCTCTTCTACAGACGGAACAAGTCCTTCATCAACCATGAACTGCGTATAATTAAATAAACCCCAAAAGAAAGAGTCATAAACTTTAAATAAAACCCAAACACCCCAAATAATAAAAAATAAAAAACCCAAAACCAAAAAGGTTTACCTGAAGCAGAGAGATGGACCTTTGATTATCCATCGTGAAGAAAAGTGAGGGGTTGAAAGGGACCGGAAGCAGCACCGTGGAGGGTGTTGGCAGCAGCGGCGGCGGCAACAGAAACCGGTGAATGATCGGAAATGGTGGATGGTGATTCAAAACGACATCACTCCGGGTAGGGCGAGAAGTTGGGGATTGAAATTCCATGCAAGATGACAAAAACCTATTTCCGAAATTGCTAAACCCAAAAATAAAATAACGAATCAAAATTAAAGTTAAAATAAAAAGAAACAGCCCTTCGGTCGTTATATGAATTTCTAAAAACACAAAGAAAACGGTTTTCCGTTGCGACCATTCTGTATAAGAACATTGCAACCTATGTTTAGCAATAGCACTACCTTCTTCTATCTGTCTTCTTGCTTGCACTCTCAGTCTTCAAACCTGGTAACGTTCACGCGTTTGATGACACCATTTTGCATTTTTTTTAAAACGAAAATAAGAGGGAAGTAAATATGGTTAACCAAGATGTATCTTTCTGTTATTTAAAGAAAAATTTGTTATTATATAAAAAAAAAAAAAAATTGTTGCTTTCGCTTTTCAGTTCTACACGTGGCAATACCTTTTGAAGCCAACTGGCAGTTCATTACTAAGCAGGACTACTCACAATCATACCATTTTTCCTTTTCTTACATTTAGTTACTGTATAATCAAATTATTGCTATTAGTTCTAATAAGCTTTAATGTACTTAATTATATTTAACAAAGCATTAAATATACTACATTAAAGATATTTATTGCATATATATTAATGTACCGTCTAATGTTATTGACTTTGTATTATCCTTTATAAATATGTGTATGACTTTTTTATTTAATATTAGTTATTATACATAAATATAATAAGTTTAATTAAATTTTTAGTCTTTATAAATTTAGATATTTTCAATTCAATTTTTATTAAATTTGTTTATTAAAATATAATCTAATATTACCGATAACATTATTTAGATATTGATATTGTCTTATATTAATTGTATCAAAACCTGAGAATTTTACCAGGACGAAATAATATTGTACTCATGTCATTCATATTTCAAATAATTCACTATAACTTCTATATAGTCGTGATAAGATTAATGGATCTCGTTTTATTAAACTCTATTGTCAACATAAAAAAATATAACATATTAATGTTAACATTCCACGTGTTTATTTATATTTTATTGTTAACAAAATAATAAAAAATTAAAAAAACATGTACCTTACTTATTTTGGGATTAAATATATTTTTAGTCTTTGAACTTTGATTCAAAATTAAAATTTATTTCTGTTTGAAACATGTTTCATATTAGTATTAGAGTTATTTACACTATTTGACACATTCCTAATTTAATATTTGTAAAAAAATTTAATATAATTAAATTAAAAAGACTACATTTATTCGTGTTTAAGATTTAAAGATTAAAATATATCAAGTTTCGAACACGAATCCTAATTTTAAATAAAAGAATCAAATTTCATATATTATAAACATACAAACATGTAACTCTAAATTTTAAATACTTTTATTATTATTCCACCGACTAAAACCGTATATTTAATATTTTTAATTAATTTTATTGAATAGTTAAGTAGCAGATGTTATCATAATAATATTATTACAATATTAAAGTATTAGCTACGTGAAACAGTTCTTATTCTTTGACTAGAATAGAACATGTGCAATGTTGACTTAATAATGATGTGAACTAATCCGTTGTGCATTTTCTTTTCATCGGCTTAATCCGTTGAGCATGATGATAAGGAGGGTGTCCTTAATTTCACTATATTGTCCTTAATTTTAAAGAAAAAGGTAATTTCTTTAGCATAATGTGTTTGAATTTTTTATTTCATCTTGATTTTTGCTTTATAAGATTATACTTCTATTTGTGTTTGGATCTATCGTTTTATTATTTTAAACATTAATTAAATAAATTTGTTATAAAAAAAATTTGACGATAAAACAATATGATATTATTAACTATTTAATATAAAAAGACATAGTAAAAATTTACGTGGACATTGAAATTGAGACATTAATATATAAAAAAGTAAATAATAGATAAAAATATAAAAATGAGTAAAAATATTTTATTTAATAGAATAGAGATTTGTGTTTCCTAGAATTTAATACACCACTTAAACAAATTTAAAGAATATATATATATATATATATATATATATATATATATATATATATATATATATATATATATATTTTAGATTAAAATAAAATTAAAATACCATAAATTGAATTTTGTAAATATTAAATAAGTTAAATATCAATTCTAAAAAATAAAAAATTATATGATAGGAAAAAAATAAAGATTTTTCAAATAAAATACAACTAAAAACAAGAAAAAATAATAATATTAAAATTTAATAAATTATCTTATAAGTTAAGAATATTTTAGTAATTAAAAATAAAAACAAAATATAGAAACGATAAATAATATATAAATATCAATTTTTATATTCAAAATAAAAATTAAATATTATTAATACTTATATTTAGTTCATATACATATGATTCGTATCAAAATTAAGAAAATTTGATATAGTTAAAAGAGATATATGTCAACTATCAAAGATTAAAAAAATTATAGGACCAACCTCTTATACTAACTTTTAATATCTATTTCATCATGATATAAAATGATTTTCTTAAAACATTTTTGTTTTCAATTTTATTCTTTAAATAACAGTTTTCTAAATTAAAATAATTATCAATTTTTCCTTTTAGATATTTTTTTAATTAATTTTCTTTTTAATTTGACTTCTTTTTATACTTAATTACTCTTTAAATTAAAATGATTATTTATAATAAAAAAGTTAACTACAAAAATAAATAAAAAATATTCAAAAAATATTTTTTTTTACTTTAATAATTAAATAATAACAATTTTATTATTTTTATCATAAAAAATATGAAAATATGTGTTTCCACCCCTGTACAATAATGTGACTGTCAGTTGCGAAGATAAAATACATTTAATTTCAATTTTTTTTTAATATTAAATTATTGATGAAAAAAAAAACACACACACACTATTTTTTATTTATTTAACATTACTTATAGTATACTATTTTTCTAATTAACATTTATTTTTGAAAGGAAAATATGTTTAATATTTATGACTTTATTTTATTGAAATACTAAATATTTTTATGAAATAATAATATTTTTATATGCATATTTGTCAACTATAATTTTTATTTTATGGTTGTAGTAGCTAAACATTAAATAAGTTTTATTAACATTTTGACATTAGACCAAATTATTTGAATTACTGATATGAAGTAAGCTTAAGAGTAAATGGACCTATTTGTTTTTAAAAGTAAACTATTTTACTTATGGCATTAACATAGATTATTAATCTTCGATAATGACTTATTGTTGGGATCTTAGATTATTAATTTTCAATAATGACTTATATTATTGGGATCTTATAGATACATACACAATATATTTTGGAGTTTATTTTTAAGGAGCTAATGTTTTTATTGTTGATATCGGGAGATACAATTTTCTCATATTCTTTATATCGATGATATATTTGTTTTTTGTAGAGGAGATATTAGAACACGGTAACATTTGAAATCTTTGTTTTATGAGTATGACATTTTCTCTAGTCAATGGGTGAGTTATGTTAAAAGTCACTTACTTTTACATTGTCGATGATTTTGATTCTTTTGTTAGACATTTCAAAAAGTTTCTCTCTTATGTATGATCAAGGATTTCTTCTTTTTTTGTATTTGGGTGTGCAAATTTTTGTGGGACTCATAAGTCACAATTCTTTTCAACCTTTGGTTCATAAGATTCGTAATAAACTTACTTTTTGGAAAGGGAAGTTGTTTAGTATGATGAAAGAATTCAGCTAGTAAATTTGATAATTATTCCTCGTGTACAAAATTTTGTTTGGATTAGGGATAGACAAAAATGGGGATTGGTAGTTGTTAAATGATCTATCTTGTGTGGTTCTAAGGTGAATAGTGGTTTGTAGGTTACCAGTTGGAGAATAAAGCATATCTACTATGTTTAGATGTGGAGTTTGCTTATGGCATAATGACTTAGACTAAATTCATACATATTTGACTTCTTAAGTCTAAGTATCATAAATATATGTTATTTAAATCGTCATCAATTTGCATGGTATTAAGGATGCATACTTTTCAAAATGATAATTGATGTCTTGACATTTGCATATCTTAATTTGATAAAATCCATTATTTTGACAGACTAAGGTTATACTCTATTGTTAGTTCAACTTTGACATTACTCACTAAAATGTTCCTTCTTTTATTGTTCGTTTATGTGATTTTTCTTATTTAATGGTTAATGGGATGAGTAGACCTGTCATTTTAACCCACAACCCAGCCCCCTTTAAAACTAAACCCTATTTTAATGACCCACTTAATGGGGGGCTTTTTAAAAGCCCCCAGCCCCAAAAGCCTTGCGTAATATGGGTTGGGACAAGGTTAGGATGGGTTTAACCCCCTTTTTGATAAAATCTCTTTTTCTCTCTATCAATTGAAAGTCTTGTTCTCCTAGCAGCTTTTCAAGTCTCTTTGGTTTGAACCATAACCAGTTAAGAATCTTCCATGCCCATATCAGAATAAATATCACTATGAGACTCATAGTTATGGCTCATGCTGCTTTCATTTCTTCCTTGCTTTTTGGTAAGGGAAATGAGAACAAAGAAAGATGATAAAACTTGAGGCAGCAAATCCAGAAGTCTTCACACAACTCAGTAGGCAAAGACTATGCTATCCCACACAACTCTCTAAGTTATCCAAACAATAATAATTTTGATTTTGTTTTGTTTTGTTTCAATATTATTAACAATTAATATATAATTAAATACGTATTTATTAAAAGAAAAATTAATATCAATTTACAATGAGTTTGAAAAGGATTACTAAAAGTTTTAAATTTATAAAACAATAAAATAAAAAGTAAAAAAACAAATATTTAAATCCTAACACATGTGATAATGATTAAATACATATTCAAATAATTTATAAGTTGGTAGTTTTAAATTTATTTTTTAATATAATAAATTAGATATTGTTGGTCATATACCATACAGAAAAAAAATTACATAAAAGCATCTCATAAACTCCTTAATCATTAATCATTGCATATACCATAGGGAGTTAGAAATATTGAGAAAATATAGATAATTTGATGGTGGGAAAAGGAAGAAAATGATTAAAAAGAAACAAGTACTAGATCCAACATTGGTACAATGCAGATTAGATAGTTGTTCAATTTTTTATTTAGTTATTTCCATTTTTCTTGTATTTAGAATAATTTTTTTTTCTAAAAAAAGGCCCATGGGCTAGCCCTATCCCACATGGCTTTTGTGGGCTTTTTGGCCCTGTGGGCTTCTTAAATGAAGTACTTTTTGGTCTTGTGGGCTTTTCTAGTCCCAACCCATGTAGGATAGGGCCAAACAATGAGAAGTGATCCAATTTGACAGGTCTAGGGGTGAGGATGTGCCTAATTGAATTATGGACAAAATTGATGTGCTTTCTCAAAATGTTGTTAAAGAATTTTACTCTTCTAGTATGAAACGTGTGGATTGGTGGAACTTGATTTGGTTGGATGATGTACCACCAGCCAAAACTTCGGTTCTTTGAAAGTTATTATATGGTTGTTTACATATTGATTTGGAGGTTAAAAAAAGAATGGTTTTATGCTTTATGTATTCTTTGTGTGGAAATAATGTTGAATATTTTTCTTATTTGTTTTTTCATTGTTCTATTGTTATGCAATTGTATGGATGATTGAAAAAAGTTTTTCAGGATTTGCAGTTTTGTTCTTTTTAATTTGATTGTTTAGTTTATAAAGTCTCCTTGTAGTCCTTTGCTTAAAGTGACTATCATTATTGTGGTTATCTAGATGATTTGGAGGATGATAAATAATAGTAAATTTCAAGATCCAAGTATTTTTTCTTCCACTAATTTTCAAATTAAGAAGTTAGTGTGTGTGGTTAGGAAAAAAATCTAAAAAACATATGAGTAATACTCGCTTTGGTTTTTTGGTACTGAAATTTTTCAATATTAAAACTAAACAAGGTAGGATGTTTTCATTTATGGATGTAATATGATAAGTTCTATATGTTAATTGGCTCAAGGAGAATATTAATGGTGCATCTAAGGTTGTCCTGATTTTACTTCACGTACTAGTATTTTTAGAGGAAGTTAGGATGAATATGTGGGTAGTTTTTTAACTTTTTTAAGTGTAAACTTTTATTTATGTGGAGTTTATGGTGGTCATTTATGCTTTGAAGCATGCTTGGAGGAAGTACTTCTAGAGGCTTTGGTTGGAGAGTGACTCTTTTTTGGTCTGTCATGATTTTCTGGAACAAATAGTTCCTTAGAGTTTTAGAGGGAGATGATGTCGACGCTTGCATTTTTAGTAAGCATATGTAGTTCAAAAATTTTCATGTTTCTAGTGAGAAAATTTATTATATATAAGTTAGCTAATTTAGATTTGATACATAAAGAACAAATAATATAATGGTTTAATATTTTATCTTTATATATTTATTTAGTTTTTTCTTTTTAATTTACTTATTTTTTTAAAGCAAAACTTATATCATGAGTTTTGTAGAATCCCCTAGTTTGTATTATTTCATTTTATTAAGAAATCTTCATCTCATAACAAACTATTAGACTTTAAGTGTTAACTAAGATGTATGTTAAAATTCATACTCATACTTAACATGGCTTTTTGAATTGAAAAAAGTTTTCTACATGCCACATAAGATTCATACTAGAAACTATATCAATATGCAGAGAATAATAAGGAGGTAAATAGAGGATTTGCATAGTTGAAACCAAATTTCATGCTGATTTTGTTACTTCCTTATTAATTTGTACATTAGAAGTCAACAATTTAGTACAATAAGTAAAATGAGAAGGTGTCTCCTTTTTTAGACCAAAAATGTTATTTAAATTTTTTATCTAAAAATATTGACTAACATTTAGAGTTGTCAAAGTAGGTCAGAATCCATGGGCTAACCTGGTCCATCACGGGTTCAAGTCTGATTGGATTAAAGTTTTTTTACAAATTTCAATGTGGGTTAATTTTTGACATGGTCCACCAAGAACTCGACTTAATCGGGTTGAACCCGTGGTGAGGCAGATTGGCTCACCAACCCACATGCAAATAGAGGGTCACACATTTTTTTTGTAATTAGGTTGGGTTGGATTGTTTGTTTTTTTTTGCCAACATATTGGGTTCGCAAATACAAACCTAATATTTTTGTAATTTTGAATTGTATTTGGGATTCAACATAATGTTGAATTGTATTGAAGTTTATCTAAGTTTTAATCACAATTATAATTTATTTTTTTAAAAACGGAAGAAAAAAATTGTATTTTTTTTAATTAAGTGAGTTAATAAATCAACTCGTTTAACCCACCAACCTATAGTGGACCAGACCAGATTCGTATTTTTTCAACTCACTAATAACGGAACCAAATTGGATTGACTCACTAAATGGTCAACCAGTAGTGGACCGGTCTAAGTAACCCGTTTTGACAACTCTACTAACACTACACATAATTAAATACATGTTAATGTGATATTTGCGATTTAAATAATTATATATATATATATATATATTATGTATTCACATATAGTATATTAACATTCATTTTGTATTTTATACTTCTCATAAATATTACATTATAACTATTATTTATTGAAAGGACAAATCGTAGTAAATGTTCTTAATTTGGATTAAGTTTTTTCACACAAGATATTTTTGCCCACAGAGTTTGGTTTGGTGCCTACTTCGGGGCAAAAAATTTGGATGTGACAAGTCCGTTAAATTTAACGTTGAAAAATAAATAAATCAAAGAATCTAGAAGTTTTGCATATTTGTAATTATGAGGTGGAGCTTAGTTTGCAGATAAACACTATAGAAACTAACTAAACACATCAATTATAATTCAAGCATATATAACCATTAAAGTTACGTAATATATAATTGTAAAAGAACCTTTTTTACAAAAAAAAAAATAACACAATTTTTTTTTGAGAATTGATTTTTTAAATATAGAAAACCAAATCAAAACCTAAAATTTAGATGTAAACTAAAATTGTATTTTACTGAAATAAATCTCAGCTTTACTAAGGTGGTGTGGTTTGTTGATCCTACTTCAGCAATCAATTATAAACTATTGCAAAATGTAACTTGTAATATAAGTATAACAAATCAATAAAATTATGAGTGGCAATATTAATATGACAATGTTTTCTGAAACCGTAACAATCAAGCATATTCAAAGAAATTGAAAAAGAAATGAAACTCATTAAAGAACTGGTTTTATCTGTTTGGCATTCAGCAAGCAGAACCAAAACAACCCAAAAAGTTATCACAGCTCGCAAATTCACAGCACAACACATATAAAAAAAGGAAACAATTCCTCCAAAATCACCTTAGAAATATTTTAACTATACAATTCATTTTTTAAATATAAAATATATAGAGAGAGGGAAAAAAGGAAAATAAATAAATGAGAATGAGATTAGAGAGTACAACCACAACAGATGAAGAAGTAGCAGAGCAAGGCGACCAAAGCTATGGACTCAAGGCCCGTAATCAAGGCCCATACCACGTCATCAACCAACGACAAGTTCCACTGAATCACACTGTCTACGTTCCAATACGATAAGTCCAACGCCGGCCACCGGAAAGTCGACCATGGCACCGAAAGGCTTAACTCCGGCCACCTGAAAATCGACCACGGCACCGAAAGGCTTAACTCCGGCCACCGGAAACTTGACGTGTACCACCACCACATCCTCCTCTCCTCTTCGACCCTTTTTTTCTCCTCCCTCTTATCCTTTTCCCTTACAATTTCACTTTCGATTGTGATGTTGAAGCATTTATTAATCTTCTTTTATAAGTGTGGGGCATCTATAGGAACAACGCAAACATGATTTAACACGTGTTAACCCCAAAATTCCACTCCCCAGAATTTTTTTTTTTCTAATTAAGTGATAATCGTCAATATGCTTTTTTATATGTTATACCCATAATATTGGCTACATAAAAAGCTATGCTGCAAAAATATTTATTACACTGGAAATATAAAGTAGGTTATTTTAATTTAAACCTTTTACTTTTCCATCCATATTCAGTATCAATGAAATGAAAAATATTGGCAACACATTTTTTATATACAAATATAGTTATAAAATTTGTAATAATTATTTCTCTCTCCCGTTTTTAATTTTATTTATAATTGATGTCTAGTTTTTTTACAACAATATCGTAATGATTGAGACTGCAATGGGTAAATCATTTTTTTTTCTTTTATGTTGAGTTATTGTTAAATCTCAATTGGTTTTTAAGTGCACGTCTTAAAAGAAACTAACAAATTTTACATAATGTTCATTACAAAGAAATAATTAGTCCAGTAGCCGAATTTTTTAATTAGTTTTAGAAAAAAATTCAGAGACTCTTTCACTACGTGATCAAAATCATTCTTTCAAGAAAATATAGTTGTTTTTCTAAAGTAGGTTACTTTATGTCACAGATAGATAAGTTATTTGAACTTCAAAAGGAAAAGCTCACTATGAAAATGATGTTTATGTAATAGGTAATTAAACTATGCAGTAGTGGGTTAACTTAGATAAATAAGTGTTACCTTTAGTTTCATCTATACGTTTTCTAGTGGAAAAATCAATTGATTTTTTAAATAGTCAATCTTTTTATGTGGATTTAGTTGAAAAAAATAAATGAAAGGTAAATAAGAGAAAATAAAATAGAAATGATTTTATCTATGACACGTTTAAGAGGAAATAGAATGAAAATAAATAAGATAAGAGTAAAAAATATACTCATCATATGATCAACTAGGTGTTTCAACAATTAATTTTGAACTTCTTTTTAAATTTAAATATTTAATAATTGCTAATGATTACAACCATTAAAAGAAAGTGAATGATAAAAAAAAAGACAATGTTAAAACTGTTTATACCAATATTTTATGCATGTGTTTCACTCCATTGATTATTAATTAATTAGTTATGAGTTTCAATATCAACAATGTTAAACTGTTTAAATAAAGTATGAAAAAGAGTTTAGGTCTCTACATAGTTATCTTGTTCTTGTCATGAATTTATTAAATATCTAGTGAGAATCAAACACAAAATTAATACCTATCGAACTTTAAAGACAAAATATGAATGAAATTTTACTTCAACAACCAAAATAAATATAGCCAACCTGCCACTGTTACTCTCTCCATTCAAACATGTTATATCATTCCTATTTCTGTATACAATTCCATGAAAAAAAATGAATTTCACATTTTTTTAATCTCAAATTTTCACCTTCTATTTATATCCTTCCACGTTTTTCATTCCTGAACTCCCTTTCTTTATAACTCAACCATGCTAAAAACGAGTTAATAAAATCCCTTCTTAAAATTTTTAAAATTCAAAATTGACACCTTATTTTATTTAAAAGATTAAAACTTAATTCTACTTATATTATTCATGATAAAATGTAATTATAGAAATGAAAATCGTATTTGTAAAACAATTTTTTAATTAAAAATAAATACCAATAATACTTATAATATCATATCTTTATTTGGACCAGTAGGTATCCATGTTTTCTATGTGGACTGGCAGGCCAGCTAACTAAAGCGACTTTCACATGTTTCTCTCCATCCTTCTGATTATGTCCCATGGATTCATTTCTTACCTTCCTCTTGCAAATTATATCTGCTTACTTTTACAATTAATCGAATGCATTTGTAAAATATTTAAAAAATAATAATAGTTCCTCTTACGTGCGTCTTTTTGCTTTGTAATTATAGTTCATACTCATCAAATTCAAAGTTTGAGAATTAAAACATGCACAGCTTCAACACCATTTTAGCAGTTCCTCAGTTTTACTTTTAACTCTATCAAAAAGAACAAGAAAACCATTTCCGTTGCGCAATTTAACAAATCGGATAAGTTAGGAATAATTAGCTTTCTGCAGTACGGGTCACTTAAATTTGGTCCTATATTCTAGGCTCGATGCATCAAAGACAGTAACACTGTCAGCAAACGAGCTCAATTTGTTGTATTTAGTAAAGCTAAGAAGAAACAAATGTATAATCCCTGGACAAATTGAATTCCTTTAATTTTAAATAAAAAACTAGCATTAAACAAATGTTATTCTCTTCTATATCTATTTTACTTTATTGAAAAAACCTTAAACTCCTGTTCTTTTGAGATAATTAAAGAATCATTACAAGTTTAAGATAAAAAATCAACTTCAAATGTTTAAGGTAGGCAGTTAAGCAAAAATATGATAAACTAAAACGATCTAGTAACAAGTTCAATTTTGAAGAAAACTTCAATATCATAGAAAGATTTGATATTTTAAGCAATTCACTTTGAGTATTATATTCACAACAATTTCATAAAATTAATTTGTGAATATTTTGAATTAAAAAAAATGGAAAGTTTTAGGAGAAAGAAAATAGTGAAACGACTTTGATATAATAATTAGAATCTAGATTAAACTTATAGAATTAAATTCACACTTCCGATATTAAAGAACAACTAGAAGTCTAACATTTCAATAAGCCTAAAATAAAAATGGACGAAATTGCAATCTATATCAGGAAACAAACTTCAAAAACAATAACCTAGAGCCAATCTGACAACCACAAATAATGGACGACATTAAGCCTCCTTCTCACTTAAGATACTATTTTAAATAATACATAAACAAACAAAACTCTGGTAGTAAACTTCAGTTTAGAAACGAGAATATCATCAAAAGCTATCTAGTAAGTGTAGAATGCAACTGTATTCCAGCAAGGATCAATAGCAGCTAGAGGTGTCCAAAGAGTCTTCACTTGAAACACTTGCACATTCCATCCATCAAAATATGTGGACAATGTCATAGGCAAATCTTTACTTTGTCAAAGAACAACATAATGGCAAGAATTTCGACAGAAGAGATGTACACAGCAAGTTAAACTTTTAATGTTGTGTTTTATTGACTGCCAAACTCGAGCAACCAACGTTTAGAACAAGCAGAGCACAAGTTGAATTAACATGGGAACTGCTTCTCAAGAAACTCGGAAATATTTTCTAGTTTTACTCAACATTTGGCAGTTATTCCTGTTACTAAAGCTTGAAATTACGAAAATACCCACTCCCCACCAAATCAATTTGTTTTTCAAACTTGGAAGTTGTAAATTAAGTTCTGGCTAAATTCAGAAAATCTTATCCCATTATATACAGTTGAGGACAAACAAGTGCTCCCTTTTTTGACAAAATTTATTGAATTGAATTAAACCCATATTCAGTCATAATCCACCACCAAAGTATTATTAAAGAGAAGGATACGTCCAGAAGAGCACGAACGACTGCAGAAGTAAAAAGAGAAAAGTTATAATGCTGAACACACATTCAAAAGTGCTAAACATCACAGAGAGAAGAAAAATACCCAACATAGATCTTATGATCAAAGGTTGAACCGGTCAAATAAAACCAGTTATATAGACCTCTCCAAAAAATTTATTATTATAACATAAAACGCTATTCTTGTATGCAATTGCATAAAACATCAAGGAGCTATTGGACTGCATTGTTCAACAAGATCAATTCTAATGATATGATACAGATACCCAACAAAGCTTTTGTCTCCAAATATGTCATGTGAAACTCCAACTTTGAAAAATTCTATAATATTTCTTTGTTTTATTTACATTACTGAACAGCTAGTCAGCAAGTGCATCTTTGGTGAGTGCTTAGTGTACCTTTAGTGCTGAAGCATTTTCTTTTAATTAGATTTGTTCAGAGGTTTGGCTTGAGAGCATCTGTATTAGAAAGCTTATGTGTTCTGGTAGTACACTATGTATGCTATTCCTTGATGTCTTTGGCTGGAATACAATGTTTATTTTCTAAGGGAAAACATCTTCCAACACTTGCATTGATATTTAGTGCTTAAGTTCAGCACATGGCAATTCTACTCATTAGCTGGGTTACAAGGTGTCTTTAGTATATAATCTAAACTGTTTGTGCCTTTCTTTCATGTGATATTCATTCTTTCGTTGTATTCGTCTCTAACCATCTTATCCAAACTAATTTCATCTTTAGTGAAAAATACACTGTCCCATACACCAAGAAAAAAGAAAGATGAAATGAACATAGACAACATACCATTAAGCCACCCAGAAAGCCGTCAAGTAGCACTCGATTCCAGGAGTCAAAGTATGTGTGGGTTGAAAAACTTGCTTTCGCAATGAGCCCAAGTGAAGTAAATGCCATGAGAAGTAAGTAAAACACAAAACCTTTCAAGCCTGTAAATCCCAAAATACCCGCAACCACTCCACCAATTATAGATAAAAATGTTCGGCTGCAAAAGAGAGAAAGATTCAATTGTATACCTTAGAGGACATTACATGGGTGTTTGTTTTCATAACCCCCTGCCCACTCCCTTTTTTCTCCTGTAAGTGACATCTATATAACCATGACCTCAGATGACTATTTCATAAATATAAAATGAAACAATTTCATCCATACTAAAATTTACACCCCAAACAGCTTGGTAACTCGCCATGTTCCATAATCAGGTAAAGAAAGAAAGGGAAAAAAAACCTTCGGTTCCATGGTCCAACCCATATAACATTTCAAGCTAAATTATGTATTCAAAATAGTGTTCATAACCAACAGTCAAACGAAACCTGTAATAGATAGTTTTCATGTTGCTTTGCATATTCTCAGCATTAAAAGTCAGCAACTCGTTCACTGCATTGCTTGATTTCTTCTCTGATGAAGCTGAATCTACAGCCATACCTATCTGCCTAGTGTAATGTGTTTCTGTAAATAGAAACAGAGTCAAATGATTTTTGGTAGAAATAATACAAATTAAATCACGCAGTTGAATTCTGAATTCAATATACAAGAACAATTCCGCTGAGGTTAACAACAGGTAATTTCAAATGGATGGTCGAACGTAAACAAGATGGACCACAAACTATCGACCACTGACCTAACTATGTTGTGTCATTAACAACTAGGACGCTTTACTCACACAAAAGGGGAAAACGAAATTAAATTAAACAACTGGAACTCAAATCATCCCAAAAGCCAACTACAATAACTCTCAAAATCCCCAAATTGTTTAGTTTCAAATTTCAGTATACGTCGATGCTACCCATCCCACCTGGACATTCACAATTGCCACATAAACTCCCGTGTAGAAAAATTAACAAAATAAAAGGATAAACATGTATAACTTCGTATCGTATCATATCATATAATGCACAAATTGTCAAGAACAAAAACAAAATAATAGATAACTTCTATTTAATAAAATTAAAAGCTACGATTTAGGGTTTCGTGGCCTATGTAATTCAACTAAAATACTTGTTACACGCTAACATAGAGAATTGAAATCCAACATTCAGCTACAGAGACTCCCGCAATTCACACAAACACCAATGCTAAAGTATCAGCGTGATGCAGGAAGTGAATCCCGATCAAGTGCGTAAGTTTTGTCCTACGTCAACACTTAACTAGACATTATTGATTTAATTCAACACAGACCCGTAAGAAATACACAAGGCAATCTCCTAATAACCAGCGAAAATCGACATGGAATTGCTATTATTTGGATCGAAAATTGCGAATGAAATCCGATCGAATGAAATATCAGAGATTGACAAAAACAGTGATACCGGATTTAAGAAACGAACAACCTAAAATCCTTTACCTTCTGCGACGCTGTTTGATAAATTGTTGTTGATGCAGTGCGCGAAGAAAAAACACACACACTTTACACCACCCTTTTACTCCTTAACCCTTTCTTTCTAGTCAATTTTAACAGATCTTCAAAACTTGGAGATACAGTGAGTGACGAATCTCCGGAATGTGGCACACCGATGAAATACTATCTTGTACCGTTAAATATTTATTTATATATTATGATGAACGGTTGTGATACTATTATACCTGCAACGGGTTGGGTGAAGTATATACAGGGTTTCATGCACTCTTCCGAGAAAGAAAATTACTTTTTTAAGTTCTAAAATATTTATTTAGTATTTTTAAAATAACTCAAATTTAAAGAATAATAATTGAATTCAAAATTATTTATTATCAAATTTAATCATATATATTTTATATATTTAAAATATGTGGTTTTTAAAAGGTTTAGTTACATATAAATGAATTTTGTGAACAAGATAAAACATTAGTTTTAATAAAATTTCTTTTTATAAATTTTATAGTAACTTATATATTATAAATTTGAGTCCGAAATTGAACAAATGAGAGCTTCTTAATTAAGTAGAATAAAATTTTTAATAAAGATATTACTCCATAATTTTTTTATTTATATATATATATATATTAATTTTAATTCTTTCAAATATATTTCTTATTTTTTTATTTTAAATGCAATAATTCGATGAGTTAAATAGGTTTGTAGTTTCTAAAATTCTAAATTTGGATGCAAAGTTGTAATTCGTTCATCTTACAAATTTTAATACAATTTGATTTAAAATTTCAAAAATAAATAGATGTATTCATTTTAATCGAGCGTTAATTGTTCTTTTACATTCTAAATCACATTCTAGGTTGACATTTGAGGTGATGTCAAACAGTATAAACAGTTCAAACGTCACTCTGAAACGTTGTTTGAAATAATTATAATTGAATTTTTTTCATTTTTAAATAGTTTATTTAGATTGAGTAATTGAAATATTTAAATTTTTTTTTATGTTTGGATAAAGCAAGTTAACTCCTCTTTTGAGAAAAAAAAAATATACTTTAAAATATTTCCATAACTCGACTTTACCCTTTAGCCCAAATTATCTAAACTTGATGTTCGGTCCATACCAACTCATCTTGAGTCATCTTGACCACAGGAATAGGATGAGTTGTCTCGACTTTCGACCCCAATCGACTTGTCTCGATCCTGGGATCAGGACGACTCGTCTCGACCTTCAACCTAGGATGATTCGACTTGACCTTCAAACTGGGTTGAATCGGCTCGACCTTCGATCCAAGCCTAGTCCTCACGACCCGGGTCGACTCGTCATGACCTTCAACTCAATGAACACATCTCGACCTTCTTAAGTCAACTCCTCTCGACAATCGTCCAAGGTAAAATCAACCCAACATTCGGCCAAAGTCGAATTAACTTGACTTTCGGGCCAAGTCTAGCAATATACATTAGATGAGACTATCCATATATTAATTAGATGAATATAATAAAAAAGTTAGGCGAATTAGTACATATGTTGATTAGGTAAGTGTAATAAAATATATTATTTGAGTCTAAGAATTCATTGACTAGATGAAACACCAAAAAAACATTAAATGAATTTATTGATGCATTGATTAGACGAGTCTAACTGTACAAATTAAATGAGTCATTGATATATTGATTAGACGAGTCTAGTAATGCACATTACACAAATTTGTCCATACACATATTACACGAGTCTATTAATACACACTAGATCAGCGTGTCAATTCATTGATTAAATGAATTTTGCAATACACATCAAAACAAGTTTGTTCATAAACTTATTAGATTAGTATAGCGGAAAACTTTAGAGAAATCTAGTGATACACATTAGACGAGTTTTTCTATAAACTCATTTCACAATATGGCCAAAAATATTATGAGTCATTCCATGCAATGGTTAGACGAGTCCGTTTATGCACTAACCAAACGAGTCTTGGAATACACATTAGAGAGTTTGTTTATACACTAACTAGACAAGTCTTGCAATACACATTAGACAATTTTATCTATACAGTAATGTAATTAGAGGAGTCTAGCAATATACATTAGACGAATATTTTCATACACATTAGACGAATATATTAATACACCTTAGACGACTCTATCCATATACTAATTCGATGAGTATAACAGTTTACATTAAATAAGTATGTTCATATACTAATTAAACAAGTCAAAACTTAATTATAAACATAAAAATATTTATTATTTCATTTTTCAACTTCTAAATCTATTTAAATAAACACATAATTAAACACCAACTAGAGTTGTCAAAATGGATAATCCGACCCGATTCGACCCATCACGGGTTGTTCACTTCGTGAGCCAATTCAAACCGAGTCATTTATTAGCGAGCCAAAATATTTCAACCTGTCCCGGCCCACCACGTGTTGGTGGGTTAAACGGATTGGCTCACGGGCTCACTTAATTAAAAAAAATACATTTTATTTATTTATTTATTAATCAAAACTAAATTATAATTATAATTAAAATCTAAATAAAGTTTAATATAATCCAAATACAAACCAAAACCACAAAAATAAAAATTATCTATGTGTTGCCTAAAAAAAACAACCTAACATAATGCAAAGCCCAACTTAAAAAAAAAAACACTTTTGTGATCATTTATTTGCAGGTTAGTGAGCTAGTTGACTCACCACAAGTTCAACTTAGGTGAGTCGGATTCTAGATGGACCGGGTAAAAAATAATCCCTATTGAAATTTGTAAAAAGATTTTAACCCAATCCGGCCTGAATCTATGGCGGGCCTTTTGATTCACGAGTTCTAACTCATTTTTACAGCTCTAACACTAACACATACTTAAACACTTAAGCACGGGTTTAAAAATAGTTATGTTATCTTAATAAAATAAGTATATCGAATTTTACGTAATTTAAATTTTTCTTAGATATGTTATCTAATAATAAATATTTTAATTTATTAAATATTATATTATTAAAAATACATTATTTAATACTTTTTATTCAATATTGATTAGATCATTAAGAAATTGGACAATTCATGTAGGCAATCTCCATCAATATGCGAAGTAAAGTATAATTAAAACTCAATAAGTCGGCAATTTGAAAACAAAATCCTAAACGTTACTTTTTTTCTTTGCTTACGGATTGGGATAATTAAAATTACATTTCGTTTAACAATGGGCATCTTCTCCGTTGTTTGAATTCCATCCACATTCAATCAAAGTCCAAACTTTGTGGTAGCTGAACCAATTAATTAATATATATTATTTGGCTAAACTACCCAACCATTTATGTGTTTAACAAATTGTTATAAAATAATAATCATTTTGGTTGATTTAGCGATGTTTTGTCTCGATTTTATGAATTTTGATGTGTTTTTAGCGCTTTGTTTGTTATGCTTGTGAAATAAATAACTCTCATGTAAAGAAATATATTTTAAATTATAAATATATTTTATTTTAAATATTAAAAGATAATCGAATGTTATTGGTACTAATTGTGGAAATTATATTTTTAGCGCTTTGTTTCTTATGCTTGTGAAATAAATAACTCTCATGTAAGAAATATATTTTAAATTATAAATAAATTTTATTTTAAAAATAAAAAGATCATTGAATGTTATTGATATTAGTGGTGGAAATTTTATTTTGAAATGTTTTGTTTGATTTGATTGCTAATATTTTTTTTTACTATTATATTTTGTTTGAATAATTGATTTACACTAGTAATAATATGAATATAAAGTATATATTTACATTAGTTTTGATTTATATATAAGTTGTCGGGGATGAGTACGTGCTATGTAAAAATATAGTCTCCGTTATAGTAAAAGGTTAATATGATTTTTCATCCCAATTTTTTTATAATTACTCAATGTGATTTTTAATTTTTTTTATCTCTTACATTTGGTAAGAAGAAGAATCAATGTAGTCTCGTTTATTAATATTCTATTAATACTGTTACAGTTGACTAACTACACAGCAAAACGTGGTTCATACTTAACATTTTTTTAGTTGGATATCTGTGTATTCATTTATTAAGGTGAAAAATGTCTTCTTTTGTAAAGATTGAAAAGAGTAGGTAAATAAAATTTCTTGTGGGTTGATTGAAGATTAAATGTTCAGGAGATTTGGAGATTAAATTTTTGTAGGGGGTGGTCGAGGATTGTGCTTGTACTTGTGGACTTTTCATTCTTGATTAGCATAACTGAATTTTTTTTTTCACGACTTTGCAATTCTATGATTAACTAGAGTTTGTTGTTTAAATACTTGATAAATTTGAAAGAAGTGGATGGCAAAAATTTTGCAGTGAGTGGCATAATTTTTTACAATTGCAAGATTTGGAAACAAATACGATTTGTTGTTGATTAAATATGCTTGCGAGATTCGGAAAGAAAAGTTTTGTAATGGGTGGAAAAGTTTCTACCGCGAGTGATTAATTCTAACAATACGAGATTTGAAAGCAAGTAGGGTTTGATGAGTTCAGATTTTTTTTATGATTTTATTGATGTTGATCTGTTTTGCCTGATATTAGTATTTTAAATGATAATAATATTTTCACGGTAGGTGGCAGCCGTTGAAGAAAAGAGAGCAGAAGGGAAAGAATAATGATAATCTTGTTCTTAGTCACTTGCTGAGAAGTATTTATATCTATTGAGAGGTCTTTGATTATTTGTTGAGAGGTTTATGATCGTTTGTTAAAAGATTTTTGTTTTTTATTGGGAGATGTCAGATCACTTAATGTTAGGGGTGGGCAAAAAATTTAATTTTCTTGATCCAATCCACTTTTGCTCCAATCCACTTCATTTATAATCCATTTTATTAAAAATATCTAATCCATTTAAAATCCATTTAATGGATATGGATTCCAATCTAATTTACATTTTATATATCTTATGAATTGGATATCCATTTTATAAATCAAGATTTTTAAATATGGATAATCCAAAAAATCCAATCCAAATTTTCAATTTAAATTTTTAGTTGGGTTAGACTAAAGGTTGAGATGAACTATGCTAAATTCAGA